>MWVX01000080.1_pt1 | contig 26886 bp, 25 predicted proteins | sample 1047311 | NCBI WGS metagenome assembly MWVX01 (sample SAMN06349984, study PRJNA376086) | soil metagenome | isolation source: MtG-4 sample Antarctic (ecotone) soil | place: Antarctica | collected 2015-01-13 | reverse complement strand
CCTGAGTTTACCGGGAACACTTTTACAATTTCCAATCTTGGTATGATGGACATTGATGAATTTACTGCTATCATCAATCCTCCTGATAGTGCAATTTTGGCAGTGGGAAGAATCAAAGAAATTGTAACCCGTAAAGGTGAAGGCTTTGGTTTCAGCAATGTAATGAAAGTGACCCTAAGCTGTGATCACAGAAGCGTAGATGGCTCTGTAGGAGCTGCTTTCCTTCAAACGTTCAAAAAATACTTAGAGAATCCTGTGACGATGTTAGTGTAGTTGGTGAATAATTACTTTACCAGATTCTTTTCTTATTCATTTTTCTATCACCGATCCTTCAGATAAAAATTGTTCAAAGGGATCGAATATGACTTTCATTACCTTTTCCGTAATTGGTAGTTTTATTTTCAACTCTTTTTCTTTAATTGTGTATATACTTAAAATGCGTTTACCACTTTCAGTAACAATTTCAAAATAAAGGGTCCCTTTAAAAGTATTCTTCCCTTTTTGTTCAATTTCTATTTTAATTCCTTCATCATCTTTCTTCCATTTCAATTCTAATTTTGGAATACCGGTGCCGTACAACCATTGATCAAAAAACCAACTTAAGTTTCTACCTGAAACTTTTTCCGCAACTTGTTGAAAATCTCTTGTATCGGCATTGCTGAATTTATACTGTTCATAGTAAGTTCTAATTAAATTTTTGAAAAGACTATCTCCTACTTCCTGGCGCAGCATGTGCAATACCCATCCGCCTTTTTGGTAACTATTTGCATTCAGCAAATCCATATAACCTGAAACGGAATCAACAACAGGCCGGTTATTTTTCTTTGAAAATGCGATAATGATATTTCTGTCTTCTTTTATTCTTTTTTGAAAGCTGTCCACGCCATATTTATGCTCTATATATAAATGTGTGAGATAAGTAGCAAAACCTTCACTCAGCCATAAATGCGCATAACTCTTTTCAGTTGCTGTATTGCCAAACCATTGATGCGCTATTTCATGTGCCATCAACGCTTCTGAACTACGATCACCTTTCAATGTATTTTCGCCGTAAAAAATAGCGCCTGCATTTTCCATTCCGCCAAAAATGGTCTTCGATTGCACGTTAGCCAGTTTTTTAAAAGGATATTTACCTATGTAGTTTTCAAAAAATTTCAAGATATCATCTCCTAAACCATAATCATAAACACCCTTTGCACTATCTTTTTTATAAACCCATGCCGTCACAGGAATTTTATAAGAGCTATCGACTCGTTTTACAGCAAAATCTGCGGCGCCGATTACCATTACTTTTGTAGGTATCGCTTTCTCTTCTTTCCAATGCGTCCTTTTTATATTAGTGGTTAAATACTTTTCGCTTAATAAAGCCCCATTGGAAATGATTTTATAATGTGAAGGAGCTTTCACAATAAATTCAACCGATGCCTTATCAGCAGGCGTGTCATTACAGGGAATCCATTGCTGTGCCCTGTCCGGCCAGTTGTCAGCAAAAAAAGTTCTTTCCCCATATTTGTTTTTTGAAATGATGAGCCCATCCTTAGGTTTTCCCACATAGTGAATTTCAAAAGTTTTCACTTCTCCCAATACCGCAACATCGTTTAATACAATCTTCAATAGATTATCTCTATGCAGAAACTTTAATGACTTTCCACTTTCTTTCACTACAAAAACCTGCATCCCTTTGTCATCTTCAACAGAGTTCAAATTGAATTCTATAGCAGAAGAGGCTTCTAGAAATTTTGTTGTGATCCTTGCTTTACCATTGATCACATCCGACCCATCGCTCAATTCAATTTCGTATTGATAATGCTGCACATCTATCTGCCTCTGACCAAGAAGCTGCAATGAGACTAGAAATAAAAATAAAATGGTAAGACCCTTCATAATGGAGAATGTTGAATAGGTAAGGTAATAGTCAATTAATCCAGGAAACAAGAAATACGAACCAAGAAACAAAACCAAAACCATGAACTACAACCATAAACTATAAACTATAAACTTAAAACTCATCAAAGCTTTTCTAACATTTCGACTACTTTCTCTCTTTTCAAAATCACATAACCTATCCTGTCGTTACTGATTCCATCCTGCAACTGATAGCTGAACTCCAATTGATCGTCGGTAACTGTCGTTTCAAAATATTTAAAAGAAATGTTTTTGAATTCCTTTAGTTCTTCACCAATTTCATAAAGGTGTGTTGACAAAATGAATAATGAATTTTTTATTTTAATAAGCCCCTTGATTACAGCGAGAGAACACTTCATTGCATCCTGCACATTGGTGCCTTTGAATAACTCATCAATTAAGACCAGCCATTTTTTTCCATCATTTATTTTATATATCGTACTTTTTATCCTTTGCACTTCATTGAAAAAATAACTCTCTCCTTTTGCTATATTATCTGCAACATTTATGTTGGTCAACAGTCCGTCAAAAAGTGTAAGCTGCATTTTCTTTGCAGGTACGCCCATTCCCAAATGAGCAAGAAAGACAGATGAGCCTAAAGCTTTTATGAGCGTGCTTTTTCCTGCCATATTAGCTCCGGTAAGAAATAAAAAATTTTGTTGTGGATTCATTTGCAGGTTGTAAGCCATGGGTTGTTGAAGCAGCAGGTGATACATACCTTCTGCAGCGAATAGGGGTTCGTCCCTTTCCACAAATTCCGGAAAGATGAGATCATATGTTTTAACGGCAACTGCCATTGAGTACCAGGCTTCCATCCTGCTATACACTTCTATCATCTCAAGTGTATCCAGCCTGTGCCTGTTTCGCAGTGCATGGGCATAATAGAGGTTTTGTTGCAGTGTGAAGTCAACTCCTGTTGTGGTAACCGATAATTGCTGCAATGGGGCTTCAGTCAAAACCTTATTTATACGTTCAATGTAAAAAAGTATTTGCGAAGGCACTTGAGCTTCTGATAATAACACAGATAATTTTTTTAACCCGCGATAAAAATCAGCAAAGTGCCGAATTGAATATTTCACCATTGAGTAATCCTGGCTATGCAAAAATTTGTATGTATAATTATGAAGTACATTCTGACTTTGAGGTACCGGATCAAGGTTGTAATCGAGGAATTTTTCTATCATCAGGATAGTACCATTCGTGATCTCTGCAGGCCATTCATTGATATGTGTAATAATAGTCCTGATTATATTTTGAGTACCAATAATGCGGTTAAGATTACTATGCGGTTCGTAAAAAAACCGACGAAGCCATTCTTTCCCTCCGGCAGTTCTTGTAAAGTTCAGCTTATGAAATATTGAAAATTCTTCTTCATTGTGAAAAAGAGATATATCGTTGAATGTAATTTTATCAATTTGCATGTAGCCAACTTTTAAAAAGATTTATATTCTTTCAATAATTAAAACCTAAAGAATCAATAAAGTTATCAAATGCCGCATGAGTATAATGTTTGTCCAGTCGTTCGGTTTTAAGTTTTCCCCTAAGGGGATAAGGAAGTCCTTTACCTGTCAAATATTAACCTTTTACCTTTATAAGATTCATCCCAATTCCCATTTATGCCACACTCATCATCTGAACAGGCATATACCATATTGCCATTCACGAATGTATGTGTTGGCATTGCTGAAAAACTTTGTCCTTCAAAAGGGCTCCAACCGCATTTATACAAAATATTTTCTCTGGAAACCCTTGCAGGTTTATTTATATCTACAATTACCAGGTCAGCAAAGTAGCCCTCCCTTATATATCCACGCCCGTAGATAGAAAAACAATTTGCTACGGCATGACACATTTTTTCAACAATTTTTTCCAAAGTAATTTTATCTCTTTTGTAATAATGTAACATCAGAGGCAAAGAATGTTGCACCAAAGGAATGCCCGCCGGTGATAATTCATAAGTTTGGCTTTTTTCATTCCATGTATGTGGTGCATGATCTGTGGCAATTACATCTAAGCGGTCATCCAACAAGCCTTTCCACAATGCCTCTTTGTGGTGGGATGCTTTTATTGCCGGATTGCACTTCAGTTGATTCCCAAATTTAAGATAATCATCTGCGGTAAAATGTAAATGATGAACACAGACTTCTGCAGTAATCCTCTTTTGGGTTAAGGAAATAAGGTTTGTAAATAATTGCAACTCCTTTTCTGTGCTGATATGCAAAATATGTAAGCGGCTGTTGTGTGTTTTTGCCAATTGCACAGCTTTGAAAGAGGATTTAAAACAAGCTTCTTCATCACGGATGAGCGGATGATCTGCAGGTCGTAAAACTCTTTCCTCCAATCTTAATCGTTGCAAATTATTCCTGATAATTTCTTCATCTTCGCAATGCGTTGCTATCAGCAATTCTGTTTCACTGAATATTTTGTTGAGCGATAAATAATTATCTACCAGTAAATTTCCGGTAGATGATCCCATGAAGATCTTCACTCCACATACCCGGTTTTTCTTTTCATTGGTATGCAACACTTCTTCTACATTATCATTAGAAACGCCCATGTAGAATGAATAATTCGCAAGGGAAGTTTGGGCAGCAATCGCATATTTATCTTCCAGTAAATTTTGTGTAAGTACAGCAGGCTTTGTGTTGGGCATTTCCATAAACGAGGTAACACCCCCAGCCACGGCTGCTTTTGATTCGGAATAGATACTTGCTTTGTGCGTTAACCCAGGCTCACGAAAATGCACCTGGTCATCAATAATGCCGGGTAACAAATATTTGCCTTCCCCATTCATTTCCCTGATATTACCTCGAAACGATTGTATCTGCGGGGCAATTTTTTCTATTCTGCCATTTTCCAGTAATACATCAGCTATACGAATGATGCCTTCATTCACTACGTGTATATTCTTAATAAGGTATTTTTGCATAATTTGTTTCCTGTAAAAAACCCTGTTCATGCAATTTAAAGAAACCCTTGTCAGACTTGTATTTTTATTAACCCCTATTCTTGCTTTTTCACAAACCACCTATTTGCCACAAGGAGCAAAGGAAAACATGCTGCTTGATCGTTTAGAGATCAAAATGAGTACAGATTCTGTTTTTAATTTTTCTAAAACAAAACCTTACAGCCGCCGACAATTTATAAGTCATTTATCAAGGCTCGACTTATTAGGGAAAACAACAGAAGTAGATGCATATAATTATCATACAGCAATGCTCAGTAATCTTGAATGGGCATCGGGTGAGCGTTCACAATATGAAAGTAAAAAACCAATAGGAAAAAGCTTCTACCAGACTCCCGCTAATCTTTATGAAAAATACCTGCCTGACTTCTTTATAGCAGTAAATCCGGTATTTCAATATAACATAGCTAGGGAAAGCGGAAATGACCAGCACCTTTTTCTAAATACCCGGGGCATTACTTTTCGCGGACGGATAATGGATAAAATAGGTTTCTCTGCTTATATTACCGACAACCAGGAACGATCTCCATTGTATGTACAGGAGTTCATTAACGAACGTAAAGCTGTACCAGGTGAGGGTTTTTACAAAGACTTTAAAAATACAGGGGGCGTTGATTACTTCGATGCACGAGGTTATTTCACTTTTGGCGTAGGCAAAGTAATTGATGTGGCTTTTGGCTATGATAAAAATTTTATTGGTAACGGACACCGCAGTTTATTCTTAAGCGACTTTTCGAATAGTACGCTTTTTCTGAAGCTTAATACCCGTATCTGGAAGTTTAATTACCAGAACTTATTTATGGAACTGCAAAATGCAGAAAGTGTAGGTGCTGATATTTTACTTCCAAAAAAATATGCTGCGATGCACCACCTTGATCTCGCTGTAACCAAATGGCTGAATGTAGGGCTTTTTGAAGGTGTTGTATTTGGCCGGAAAGATCACTTTGAATTTGGATACCTAAACCCTGTCATTTTTTACAGATCTGTAGAGCAACAAACCGGCAGTTTTGATAATTCTGTATTGGGTATGGATGCTAAGGCAAACCTTGCCAACAAATTTCAGTTGTACAGTCAATTCCTGCTCGATGAATTTAATCTGATTGAAATGAGAAAAGGAGAAGGATGGTGGGGTAATAAATGGGGATTGCAATATGGAGCAAAATACATAGATGCATTTAATGTTCCCAATCTTGATCTGCAAATTGAAAGCAACCGTGTTCGTCCTTTCACTTATTCACACAGGGATTCAGTAGCCAACTACACCCATTATAATCAACCACTGGCACATCCTCTCGGGGCTAATTTTAAAGAATGGATAGGTATAGCCAGATACCAGCCTGCACCAAAATGGTTTATCCAGGCAAAAGCTATTTATATGAAACAAGGAAGAGATACCGGGCTAACTTCATTTGGAGGTAATATTTTTCTTCCCAATATTCCACCTTTTCGCAAAAAAGATTATGGATACAAGATTGGAGGTGGCATACCGGTAAAAACAGCATTGGCCTCTCTGCTGGTCTCTTATGAATTTAAACCCAATCTTTATTTTGATTTATATGGACAAGTGCGCAAACAAAGTGCACCTCTTCAGTTATATCAAAGAGATAACAGCACTTTGATCTCAGCAGGCATAAGATGGAATATGCACAGGAGGGAATTTGATTTTTAAAAAACTTTAAGTCCCATTCCTTTTTACCGTTTGTAATAAATAACACAGAGGCTTTTCAATGGAGGCCTGCAATGATGTTTATATTTCTGGCTTCCTTAACTTTATTAATCAAAATCCAGCATCATTTAAAAAAGACATTTGATGAAGAGGGTAACAGAAAGGACCCATTATAATCCCTGAATTGAATATTATTAAGAGGAAGGTTTACCCTTCCAGAAATAAAGAAAATACAATCATCCGGGATTGTATGCGATCGATAACACTGGAGTATTTTAAGTTTACATCTCTTGCATGCAGGTTTTTTAGCCCATTGCTGATCTTGATCTCAGGAGATATAGTCACGATCTTTCTGTAAAAATTAAATCCAACACCTGCTTCTATTCCGTAATCCATTTTCGCGATCTTGATCATGTCGTCTGCTTTACGTGCATTGGCATTGGATGCAAGGTCATAATCGAGTTTGCCACCACCCATCATGTACACGCCAAAATTTCCAATGCGGTCTGATTTAAATTTTACATTGAGGGGAAATGTAATGATCACGGACTCTACATTTTTAGATACGGCAAGTCCCTGGTCAAATTCTTTGTACTTAAGTGAATAGGCTATGCGCCGCTCTCCAAAAATGAGCCCTGGTGTGAAGCGAAGTTCTAATCTTTCATTTAGCCGCAATGCAGCAAGCAAACGAACGGACAAAGCGGCTGAATTTTGAGGTTCTGCTACTAGAATACTATCCTGCTCAAGAAAATCTTGATGTAATTCTGTATGAAAACGGATGCTAGCGCCGGAAAGTGTGATACCGAAATAATAAGGTTTGTCTACCTGGTCTTCGCGATAGAGATCGCGTTGGCCATGTGCAAAAAAACTTAAAAAAGGAATTATGAAAATGATTAACACTCGGCGGTTCACACTCAATCTTTTCTTCCTTCGTAAATACAACATATTCCTAAACTTAATGAAATAAATGAGGTCTGTTTATAACCTGTTTTATTTAAAATCTCAATAAAAAGCTTTCGATCCGGAAAAGCCCGTGCCGATTTGTTTAGATATTGATATGCTTTTTTATTATGTGTAAACCATCCTGCAATTTGGGGAGCAATAATGCCCATGTATAAATTGTATAGATTTTTTATCCCTGGGATTACCGGCTTGCTGAATTCCAATATCATAAGTTTTCCTGACGGCCTCATCACTCTGTGAATTTCCTGTAATCCTTTTTCCAGATTTTCGAAATTGCGCACACCAAAAGCAACCATCACGGCATCAAACGAATTGTCAGGAAAGTTTATTGCCTCACCATCCCCTGTTTGCAGCTTTATAAGATCGTTTAATCCTTGCTTTTCAATTTTTTTCCTGCCTATTGCCAGCATTTGTTCAGAAATATCGATACCAATGATTTTTTTTGATTGTAAAGTTTTTGCAGCCATAATAGACAGATCACCTGTTCCTGCAGCGACATCAAGAATAGATTGAGGATTTGTTTTTTTTAAAATATTGACTGCTTTTTTTCGCCACAATACATCTATACCGGCGCTCAAAAAAGTATTCATAAAATCATAGCGGTATGCAATGGCATCAAACATAGCACTTACCTGTTTCTTCTTACTTTCTTTATCTGAAAATGGCTTTATGCTGTCATGTGCAAATTCATTCATAGGGGTACAAAGATAAATGCTGATATGCAATGCAATGAATTTACCACACCACGTATTCACTATTAACTATTCACTATTGACCATTCACTATTTCTCTCCTCACTATTTTTGCTCTTATGGAAATCACTTCTGCATCGTACCTGATCAGTAGTCCTTCGGTAGATAAATGCCCCAAAGCTGACAGGCATGAATATGCATTTATTGGCAGGAGCAATGTAGGTAAGTCCTCTCTGTTGAATGCAATCACAAACAGAAAAGATCTGGCAAAAGTTTCTGGTTCTCCCGGAAAAACACAAATGATCAATCATTTTTCTCTTACTTCTTCCAACAAAAAAAATTGGTATGTGGTCGACCTTCCCGGATATGGTTATGCAAAAAGGTCAATCAAACAACGGAAAAGCTGGCAAAAAATGATTGAAGAATATATTCGCAAGAGAGAAAACCTCGTCAGTCTATTTGTACTTATAGATAGCAGGCATGAGCCGCAAGCTATAGATATTGATTTTGTAAACAGCCTGGGCGAATGGCAGGTACCGTTTGCCATTGTATTTACAAAATCCGATAAGAGTACACAAAGAGATGTGGCAGCGAATATAAAAAAGTTTTTTGCCACCCTGCAGCAAAGTTGGGAAGATATGCCTCAACATTTCGTTACGTCAGCCATTAAACAAAGTGGAATAAAGCAATTACTGAATTATATAGAGGATTTAAATGAAATGGTGAAATATGATTGATAACTATTGCATATTTTTTAATTAATACATTATCTTGCAGCCCTATTATATGAAAAGAGTTATTGCAGAAAGATATATTGTAGTATTATTATTTGTAGCTGTACTCATTACTTTTTCTTTCGCCGATCGTGACAGCAAGAAATTACATAAGCTCTACAGCTATGTAATAAAATCTATATCTTATCATAACACCGTAACTCTCAAATAATTAATCAGTTTCAACTTTATTAATTTACAACTTTATTAGCACAGCTGCTGCTTGCAAAGGCTTCCGGTTTAGCTTTGAATGCAAACCCCATCCCCAGTATATAGCCCATTGCTTCACGTAATGCATCATTACTTTTAAAATTTGGATTTGTATTGATATCGGCATGCACTTCCATATCTACGTTGTAAATGGTAAAGAGGTTACATAGTTCGTAGGCTATCTCAATACTCTTAGCCACTTCCACTAGCATCCGTTCTTTTATGGTGTATTTATGTATTGTACGTTCATTATGTATGAACATAAAGCCTCCATGGCCTTCTCTCAGAAATACAATTACTGTGGCAAATTCAGTTTCCTGGCCTTTCACCTGGGAGTCTGTGCCAATGCATACTTTCAATCTGAATCCTGCAGCAGTTTCTCGTTTTATAACATGCTCTACTGCTTCGTAAATTGGTAGTTCAATATTTTCTCCGTTAAATTTTCTCCAGCGCATATTAAAAGAGGTTCTCCTAAATTACAGGAAAACCTCTTAGCTACCAAAGAGTACGGATTATGGTAATGTTATTGTTTTACAAACTTCTCTACATAATGCTCACTGCCATTTGTAAAGTGAATTATATATACTCCGTTTGTGAGTTTGTTTAATGTTATAGATTTCGAACCTTCAGATACAATTCCCCTGTACATGGTTCTTCCGTTATAGTCACTGATTATATAGTTATATGTTGCAGGACTATTGAGCACTAATTCATTATTAGAGATGAGTGTGGAATTCAGTTGTGGTTTTTTACCCCCGCCTCCACCAGTAGTTTTTTTGATATTTACTATATTTGAATACTGCTCTTTATTATCCGAAACATTAACAGTGAGCCTGTAATAAGCATTCGTAGAGCTGGTATGATAACTGAATGATCTGTCTGTCACCGCAGGTGAAGCAAGATTAATAAAGTTTACTCCATCAGAAGAAATTTCTAAGAGCTGGTTCAACACATTACCACTTGAATTGATTGTCCATGATAATTTGTGAGAACTTCCCGCTTTTTGTCCTTGTAGCTCCATACTGAAAGTAGGAGTGGTAATAGTAGGTGAAGGAGGAGCAACGGTAACAGCGTCTTCCAGGCTTTTTTCTACACTCACTGTATAGGCGCCAAGGCTGCCATAGTCCGGGGTGAATTCATTTGCCACTCCATCTACAGAAAAATAATAAGTACCCGCATCTAAAATTGTATCCATAGATGCACTTAATGTAAGTGGCGGATTATATGTATTCACAAGGGTTTGAGCTGAATTGAATATTTGTATTTGAATATCAAGATTAGCTCCGGTATTATTCGCACCTACATTTGTAGGAATTGCGGTTAACTTTACTTGCTGCCGGATATCGAGTGTTAACTTAAAAAGGTCTTTATCAGCAGGATTATTTATTAAGCCCTCTGTTACAAACTTTCGCGATGAAAAGGTTTGTTCACTTGCTGATTGAAAGCTTTCGCCTGCATCATCAGGGCGATAACCAAAACCATTTGTGATGCCTGATATAATGTTCGCATCAGATTGTAGGTTATTACAACCTGTTGGAGTGGGGCCATTAAACCAGGTGGTGGTATTTCGATTATAACCTACGCCCATAATAGGAGCCCAGCCTATCTCACCAGTACCCGTACCATAGTTATAGGAATTTAATTTATTGCAATTGGCATCGTACTCTGCCTGGTGAGTAAGTCCTAATGTATGCCCAGGTTCATGTGCCCCCACTTCAGATATGTTCTTTACATTGCTCTGCAACAAAGCTGTGAAAATGAAGCAAGGTGTATTGTCGCCCCAGGTAAAAGAGCCTGTCATGGCACATCCACCTGCGTTATTACCATACCAATTACTGGTAATGGTGAACAAGGCTCTCATTCTACGAGTTGCAGGCGCTGCTGCGTATTTCGTTTCATCTGTAGTGACGTTGATATTGAATGGCCGGTAATCTTCAGCTATCCTGTTGTAAATTTCAGTGAGTGCTTCTGTAGATAAATTAGCACCTTCACATACTATAGGACCATTTGTATTCCAACTGGTTCCGGTAACAGTGTGGCCATCGAAATCTAGTAACAAAACGGCAGGAGCGGAAGGATGACTGTTGAATAAGGGCACCTGAGCAGAAGCATAGGTGGAGCTTATCATTAAAAGGGCAAAAAGTAAATGGAGGTAAAAATTTTTCATGAGGTAGGATTGGATGGTTGACAATGCGGTTTCGTATGGTCTGGTTATACGAGGTTTTTATTCATTAAAAAGATCATCTAATGGTTTTTTAATGAAACTATACTGCCCATTTTCAAGTTGCAATTCAAAGGCATCGCTGTGTTTAAAACTTAGTATGCGTCCTAAATAAACCAAATCGCCTTTACTATTTAGACTGCGGGTAAACGTGAGGGTGGCCCCTTGCCGATTTAAGGATTTTATTACGATGCTTTTCGATGAGGCTTCTTCCGGATTTGATTTAGAAACTACAACGCCGTGATAATTAAACTTTCCTCCTAATTGAACATTTACTGTCTTTCCTTCCGCTACATCCAATATCGAAGTAAGAATAGAAATCTTGAGTGGCATCTTTTCGGGAAGATCCGCGAATAACTTAGGCTTTCTGGTTTCGAACTCTTTTGATGAATGTGAAATTTGCGCAGTTCCTGTTATAAAACAGATAGAAAGGAAGACGCACAGGGCGCCATTTTTCAAGTTTTTCATTGGGTTGGATTTACGAATTTAATTTAAGCTTTTAAGGGCTCGTATTTTTCCCGTTCTTACGTGAGTACAATATTTGTCATTCGATTTACGAATACAAAACAATCATGGAAATGATTTTAAAATTGGAGTGGAATCACTCGATCCAGGATCGTAAATCTCCTTAATAGACTGAAGTATTAATACTGATTCGTACTAAGCATAACAAGTGTACATGCTTCTATGGGTGTAATTCCCATTGCTTTTGCACGCTGAAATAAAATATCGTTTTCTGTACCAGGATTAAAAATAATACGACTGGGATTTAAACTAAGTATATATTCATAATAAGCAACCTGGTTCGCAGGATTGAGATAAAGAGTCACTGTATCCACATCCGATAAAGCACGCTGTTCTGTTTCAATGGCAATGTCCCCAATCGAACCCTTTCTTCTTCCAATAGCCACTACCGGATGGCCATGACTTTCCAACCTGCGCACAGCCATATTGCTATACCGGGAAGGATTTGCTGAAGCGCCTAAAACGACTGTTTTCTTTTGCTGTGGCATTCCATTTCAATTATTAAGGATAAGGAATACAAAGCCTATGCCTCAAAAAGGCTTACCATGCGTTCTCCTGATTATATTCCTTGCCATAAATGGTACAATTTTGAAAAATTGAATGAATAATCTGGAGACCAACTCCTGTCCAAAAAAATGTTGAATCAACCTTCCTGCTGAAAGCCTTGCAGAAAAATGAGCATTCCATTGTTTTTTATACCGGCTATTCAATTCATCTCTCGTACAATCTTTCTTCAAAAATGTACTTACCAGGCGGGCACAAATTTTACTGCTATGCAGCGCCATGCTCATGCCATTACCGCACAAGGGCGTAATAGTACCTGCGGCATCACCGATCATTATTACATTATTTTCAATCTGGGTTTTCTTAGTAAAATTAATTTGCGAAATTGTGATTGGAAAGTTTTCTATAATTGTACTTTCTGTAAATAATTTCTCTAATAACACATTGCGGTACAATAAGTTTTTTTCTAATACAGAAATATTATTTCCCGCCTTTTTCAATTCTTCAGCTGTTGTTAAGTAACATAGACAATAATAATCGCCTTCTATTTTAGAAATCCCGCAGTATCCATTTCTGAAGTTGTGCAAGCCTATGACATTAGGCTTCCGGGCGATCCGCAAATGGTATTTTACTGCTATATAATTTTGTGGTTTCTTCCGGTGCTCACCAAGAAATTTTCGTTTCCATTTAATATCTATGTTGGAACGCTTACCATAAGCTGCACAACAAACAGCAGCACCAATCTGCTGTACACCTGATGTGGAACTTATTTTTATTTCAAATTTATTTTTATCAAATATTATGTAGTCTGCTTTGGTTTGCTCCAACAACTCAACGCCATTTGTTTTAGCTATTGACGCAAGCGACGAATCGAGTAAAGCACGGCTGATTCCAAAACCACCCAGTGGCAATTTTGTATCAAAAACAGCCCCGCCAGGAGCAGATATTTGTAATGAATCTATGAGAGGCAGGTTCATTTGTTCCAGGGGCAACCCTAAATGCTTTAAGAAATTCCAACTTTCCAGGCTTACATATTCACCACAAACTTTATGAAAAGGATATTTTTCTTTTTCTATGAGAACGACTTTGTATTTCTCTCTTGCCAATAATATAGACAAGGACAATCCTGCCAGGCCTCCACCTATAATCGCTACATCATATAATTTTTCATTTGGCATTACTATGATTTAACAGCCAGCGAAAAGCCCACCTCCATTTAATATTACAACGTATTCCGGCTAATGTGCATAAATTATTCAATTCATTACGGGTGAATCCCCGGAGTACTGAAAGCGGAGCATCATTTTTTACCAGATAACTTTTTGAAAATACCTGTGTAAGCGATTTTATGCAGTAGTAAGCTGCAGGATGCCGGTGAAGATCATTTATAAAGAATCCTTTCTTGCTATTGTGCTTCATCCATTGCAACATGACAGTGAGTTCCGCATCGCTAAAATGATGGCAAAAAAGTGATGAAAAGATTACATCCGGTTTTGCAATCCACCTCCATTTCTCGTAATCAGAACAAATGAAATGAATACCCTTATTTGATGGCAAACCCTGTGCATAAGAAATGCATTCCTTATTCCGGTCAATGCCTGTAAGTTCAACTTTGTAATTATGCGTCTCAGCCCATTTTTTTATTGCTCTAAGGTTGTCTCCACCTCCGCTACCGATTTCTGCTATATGTAAAATTTCATATTTATTTATTTCTAAAAAGGGCCTGATACCCTGGATGGTAACCCGATGGCCTCCCAGGTAGCGGTTAATAACCGCGAGTTCCTCCATGTTTAATTTAATATCCCCGAAAGGAATCTGTGGATTGTCAAGAAGTTCTTTTTGATGAGATCGTTTGTCAAAAAGCATTAGTTATGTGCAGTAAAGGTTTCAACAGTTAAGCCAGGCCCAAAAGCTGCACCAAACAGCTTATTGATTTTTTTCTTTTCATGCAATACATTTTTCAGAACAAAGAGTAAGGTCGCAGAAGAAAGATTACCGAACTCATTGAGTACTTTATAGGAATGTGCCAAATCATGGTTGCTCAATTGAAGACATTTTCCTATCCCTTCTAATATTCTTTTGCCTCCCGGGTGAATGCACCAGTGCGAAATAGCGCCAATATTTGATCCTTGTTTTTGCATAGCCCTTTGTGTGATTTGTTGAAAGTCTTGCTCTATCAAATCAGGCACATAGCTGCTGAGCGTCATTAAAAATCCGGAAGAGGAAAGTTCCCAGGCCATATCACTTTTTCCTTTCGGTACCACTTCGCTATAAAAATCATCAATGTAAAGACCTTCTTTTTCATAATCGTCCCCTGTTAATAACACAGCAGAAGAGCCATCGCCAAACAATAAAGAAGATGCTATATTATCCATAGTGGCTTCACGTTGGAAATGAAGGGTGCACAGTTCTGTACAAACAATTATCACCTTTGCTTTTTTATCCGCGGCACATAAGGCATGCCCTATTTTAAGGGCATGAATAGCAGCATAACAGCCCATGAAATTAATGGAGGTGCGAAAAATATTTTTTTCGAAATCCATGAGTTCGGTTACTTGCAGATCCAGTCCGGGTGCACTCATGCCGGTACAGCTTACCGTTATCAAATGAGTCACCTCCTTTTGATGTATGATATTGTGCAGGCAATTACGAATAGCCTCTACAGAAAGCAAAGGCGCTTTTTTATTGTAAACAGCCAGACGTTGCTCCAGGTTGGGAAAAGGGTCAAGCCCTTCGGATTGCGGGTAAAATTTCCATTCATTTACAGAACGGCTATAATCAGAAAGGACAGAATATCTTGTTTCAATACCACTATGGCTATATAGAAAACGCATCTTACGCTTCTCAGGTTCAGAAGTAGCATACACCTGCTGCATAAAGCTCAGAATATCTTTTTGCTGGTGACGATAAGCCGGGACAGCAGTGCCTATGGAAATAATTTTACTCAATATTTATTAATTATAAGTAAGGTAAAAAAAAGAGTTGAGCATAAGGTTGCTATTGTATTCATCAAAAGGCTATTCCTGAAATCTGCATTTTTTTCATCCATCCATACTTTATACATCCAATAAAAGAAGAAACTTACTACTGGTATATTGATCAACAAATAAAGAACGAATAGGTTTATGCTTTGCTGCCTGTAAAACATTAGGTAGATACAAATTACTGCTCCCAAAAAAAGTAATATACAGAAAATGAATGTACCCCGCTTTCCCAAAGCAATACTTAATGTTTTTACATGATCCTTCTTATCTTCTTCATGTTGATAAATTTGAGTTAGAGGGTACAGGCTGCCGATCAGGAAACTTGATATGAAAAGAGGCAATAGTGGCACGTCTAAACTGAGCTGTGGATGGCAAGCGTGGTAACTAATGAAAAAAATAAGTGCACCCTGAAAAATAAAGACTGTCAAAAATCCAAGAACTGGAAACTTCTTCAACCTAATCCCACGATAGCTGTAAGCTTTTGATGCGGCTATATAAATGAATATACCCAGAAAAAATGGTATAGAAATAAAAACGGAAAAAGATATAGCCAACAAGTCCATCATGATTGATGTTTGCAGCAATTGCATCGTAGGTTGCAACGGATGCTGTAAACCTCCTATAGGCGTTTCATCTTTGTCCATGTACGAATTATATCCATTACTAGAGGGATAAACCAATACATGCAGGATAATAAAAACCAAAATCGCATTGAACCAATTAACTTCTTCCAATTGGCTTATAGCAAAAAGAAAAACAGGTAAAAGAAAAAACGAAAATTGAAATCGAAGTAATTGTATGGTTGAGCGTTGCAACACCCATTTAAATTATAGCTTTTTGAAAGAGCAGCCAAAAAGTGCTGATATTTCTATTTTTCTGTGAGTTAAACAGAGTAGTGATATGATTTATTCTGGGTAATCCCTAATTTGCTGCAATGAAATATTTGTTAGCCGTCCTTATTTTTATTTCCTCTACAAGCTTGGCTCAAACCAAACCGTTTCGCTTCGCTTTTATCTCCGATACCCATATTGGTTCGCCTAACGGAGGCGCTGAAGCTGATCTAAGAAATACAGTAAACGATATTAATTCTCTAAAAGATATAGCATTTGTGGTGTTGACTGGCGATATCACCGAACTGGGTACAGACAGGGAATTAGCACTTGCCAAAAAAATATTGGATAGCCTGAATATTGCTTATTACATCATACCGGGCAACCACGATACAGGTTGGAGTGAAAGCGGGGGTTTAAGTTTCAATTCTGTGTTTGGCGATGATAAATTTCATTTTGTGCACAATGGTATGCATTTCATTGGCTGTGCTTCGGGGCCCTATGTACGCATGAGTGATGGCCACGTGCCAAGGCATCATATCAACTGGCTTCAAAAAGAATTGCGCAAGATCCCTTCCGGTGAACCAGTGGTTTTTCTGAATCATTATCCCTTGGATAATGGATTAGACAACTGGTACGAAGTGATCAATATGCTGAAACAACACAATACCGTACTTGCTCTTTGCGGACATGGGCATAACAACAGAAATGTAAACGCTGAAGATATTCCGGCAGTAATGGGACGATCTAATCTCCGTGCAAAAAAAACAGAGGGCGGATATAACCTGGTAAATGTAAGAATGGATTCTTTTCTCTTTAGTGAAAGGTTACCCATATCAAAAAAAGAAACCGTGTGGATTAAAGTAGCATTGAAAAAACATATGTACGATAAAAATAAAAAATACCCGCGACCAGATTATAGTATTAATGATCAATATTCAAATGTAAAAGCGAAATGGATTTTTCATTCAACATCAAATGTAATATCAACACCTACTGTATGGAATAATAGGGTGGTTTTTGGAAACCAGGCAGGAAAAGTTCAGTCGCTAAAATTGAAAAATGGTAAAAAAAGATGGTCGTATTCTTCAGCGGGTCCAGTTTTTTCCTCACCTTCTTTTTCAAACGAAAAATTAATCATCGGTTCTGCTGACAGAACCATCTACAATCTCAATGAAAAAGGGAAAGTGAGCTGGAAAGTGAAAACAGACGCTGCGGTTTTAGGATCGCCGCTGATCGAAAAAGATACAGTTTTTATAGCAGGTAGTGATGGCTGTATGCAAGCTTTAAATCTAGGTACAGGTAAGCCCTTCTGGAGGAATTGCATAATGGGAGGAGCAGTTACCAGTAAACCCGTTGCTTATAAGGGCGCCGTCATATTCGGAGCATGGGATACGTACCTGTATGCGTTGGACAGGCAAAACGGCAAATTGTTATGGAAGTGGAATAATGGTTCCCCTGTCATTAATTATTCACCTGCAGCCTGCATACCTGTGGTCTATGAAGACGTAATTTATATAGTAGCGCCCGATCGATATTTAACTGCAATAGATTTTAATACCGGTAAAGCTCTATGGCGAACCAAAGAATCGACTGTAAGAGAATCCATAGGATTATCCGCAGATGGAAAATTTGTTTATGCTAAAACTATGCAGGATTCAATTGTAGCATTTCATACAAACAGGGAAAAGCCCCATCAGGCATGGGCACTGAATGTAAGTTTTGGTTATGAACATGTGCCGTCCATGCTTATTGAGAAAGAAAGTAAAATTTTCTTTGGGACTAAAAATGGAGTAGTGTACTGTATTGACCCCTTTCTTCAAAAAATTGAATGGGCCTATAAGATTGACAATTCAATGGTGAATACAGTAAACGTATTAAATGGAAGACAAGTGCTTGCTTCTACTATGGATGGAAAGGTAGTTTTGCTGGAAGCACACTAATCATCTTCGAAACTTCCTGGCTATCCAGATAATCAATCCAATGACTAACGCGGCTACAAACAAACCCAACCAAACACCCATTTCAAGAACATCTCCAACCAGCTCGCAGGAAGTCAGGGTCATCGCTAAAATCAAACAAAGCCATAAATAAGAAAACTGTTTCATATTGCTGTTTTGCTTACTTATGCAAAAGCTTTGCCGAAGTAAGTAAGATTTTGTAGAATTCATTTTACCGGGGAAACAGAACCCTCTATCACAGTACAAAAACGTATTATATATACATTTGATAGGTATGATAACAAAACATTCCCAACTATAAAAAATATAATATGAAAACTTCCTCTATATTTGCCCCGATAATATTCTCTCTATTAGCAGACTAGATACTCTATTTCCGTAAAAAGCTAATCCAGTCATAATTGACGAGCATATACCCTGACTCTTCTTTGCTCATACAATGTATTAGTTAGATTTTTCTTTATTATAAATTCGATTATATCGTGTTATTTGAACAATTAGGCCTTATTGCGCCCTTATTAAAAGCGCTTAAGGCAGAGGGATATACAATACCCACTCCTATTCAACACCAATCAATCCCTGTCGTACTTGAAGGTAAAGACCTTCTGGGATGTGCACAAACAGGCACTGGGAAGACTGCTGCTTTTGCATTACCCATATTACAGATTTTGCACAACCAAAAACAAAATGGTTACAAGCACATTCGCTCCCTCATTCTTACACCCACTCGAGAACTTGCAGTTCAGATCGATGAAAGTTTCGGTACTTATGGAAAACATATCGGTTTAAAGCATGATGTGATTTATGGTGGTGTATCGCAACATGCCCAAACATTATCCTTGCGTAATGGCACTGATATATTGATTGCCACCCCCGGGCGTTTACTGGACCTGATGAACCAGGGCTATGTACATCTTGATCACCTGGAAATATTTGTGCTTGATGAAGCTGACCGAATGCTTGATATGGGCTTTATTAATGATGTAAAAAAGATTATTCGTGTCTTACCACAAAGAAAACAGACGCTTTTCTTTTCTGCAACTATGCCGCCTGTAATTGCCGATCTTGCTCATACACTTTTGCACCAACCAATACGGGTAGAAGTTACCCCTGTTTCATCCACCGCAGAAAATGTAAAGCAAGCTGTATATTTTGTAAATAAAGGAGATAAACAATCATTGCTGGAACACTTATTAAATAGCGGCGACATTAAACGTACGCTTGTATTTACACGTACCAAACATGGGGCAGACCGTATCAGTAAAGAACTTAATAAAGTAAGACTCAAAGCTGATGCCATTCATGGAAATAAAGCCCAGACTGCAAGGCAGCGTGCTTTGAATGACTTCAAATCAGGAAAGCTCAGGGTGTTGGTGGCGACCGATATTGCTGCCCGCGGTATTGATGTGGATGCATTGACGCATGTAATTAATTTTGATCTGCCAAACGTCCCTGAAACTTATGTTCACAGGATTGGTCGTACAGGTCGGGCGGGCAGTAGTGGCATTGCACTTTCTTTTTGCGATAGAGAAGAAAAAGCTTACCTGAAAGACATTAATAAACTAACAGGTCAAAAAATACCGGAGGTCGAAGAACATCCTTATAAAATGGTATTTTCCCATCCGCCGCACGGGGAGCAAATTCCTTTATCCAGACCCTCACGCCCACGAGCTAATTATAACCGGGAAAGGACGTGGAATAAAGCCAGAAATGTGACCGCTAAGCCTGTATAAATATAAATAATCCGACTTATAATAAAGTACTTTTGCTTATGAGTTCAGAAGACATTGAAAAATTCCTCGATAAAAAGCTTCTTCCTGATAATAATTACGTAAAGATTGATTTTAAGAAAAGAGATTCTATTTATGGCTTGTTTATCAGGGATGAAGACTTCAAGGATCTTAAGAACAAAAATTTCTGGCGCATAGTAACCCGTCAGCATTTTGATGAATATAATAAATCCAAAAACAGTAACCTTGCGAAAATATTTTGCGGTGTAGAGTTTACCCGGCTCACTCTGTACAATGACAGCTTTGAATAATTAGTTTAAAAAGTTTTAAATAAACCTAATACTTATTTATCTTTAAAGTACCTGTTAAGAAGAAATGGATAAACTTCTCTATCCGGATCTTATTTATTGGTATTGGACAATATTCTCATTTTTACAAAACCTTTTACTAAGAAATCGGCAATAAAACTATTCTTGTTCGTATTTCAATTATAAAATATTAGCTTCTGTTATGCATTCAAAACTACTTGTACGATTATTGAAAACAGAAAAATAAAAAGATTTATCAGCAGTACATTTTTTTAATACAAAGTGGATACAACAATTATAAATATTTAATATCTTAATAAACAATTAAAGAAAATCATGAGTGTATATTTTTCGAAGGTTATTAAAACGGGGGATAGAAACAGAGAGTTTAACTTTCGACAAGTTTCTGCCGGGGCCGATGAACGCTACAGTGTGGACGTGCCAGATGACAAAGGAAACAGGGTGACTTTCAGCATGTACAAAAACGCACAAGGTGGCTGGAAAACCGCGTCGCAATCACTTCCTTTATGGATTCATAACGCAGAGACTGAACTAGGTAATGCCATTGATGAGAATAAAACTGACGATGCTGAAAGTAAAAAGAACAGCAAAATCCTCAATTTTTAGACTCTTTTGATGTTCCATGTAAGTTTTCATTTTCACATTCATTTCTACTGTGGATCAATATGTTTTTCTTAATGATGCATTCATTGAGCACAATGAAGCGAAACTTCATATAAGTGACCTTTCCATACAAAGAGGTTACGGAATATTTGATTACCTAAAAATAATAGAAGGAGTTCCCATTTTTATTGATGATCACCTTCAACGCTTTTATAATTCAGCTAAAGCAATGCATCTGCCATTGCTCATCACCAAAGAAGAGCTGCGTTCGACAATAAAAAAACTCATTAATAAAAATGATATACCTGTTTCAGGCATGCGTATCTCACTTACAGGAGGATATTCTGTAGATGGTTATACCCTTGATTCTTCAAATCTCTTTATCACTCAGCATATATTACAATTACCATCAGAAGAAGTATTTGATAAGGGTTTGAAACTAATGAGTTTTGAACATCAACGTCAACTTCCTTTTATCAAAACCATTGATTATCTAAAAGCTATCTGGCTCCAGCCTCTGCTCCGGAAAGCAACATCTGATGATGTTTTATATTTTACTGATAACTCAATTACAGAATGCCCAAGGGCTAATTTTTTTATAGTGCTTAATGGTAATATAATAGTTACTCCCGCCAATCATATTTTGAATGGTGTTACTAGAATGAAAATCCTGGAGTTAGCTCAAAAAGGCTTTCGTATTGAGGTTAGGGATGTTTTACTTTCAGAAATAAAAGATGCAAATGAAGCTTTCATTACCAGTACTACCAAGGGCATTTTACCGGTTTTGCAGATTGATGATCATGTAATTTCCAAAACACCCGGCGCGGTAACTAAAACACTTTCCGCCTTCCTTAAGGATGCTATTCAGAAATACCAGGATTTATATTCAGATTAAAAAAGTAATCTTACTCATGTGACCAGTTTAATTTATTCTCTTCAGTCCAGCGCAATCTATAGGCATTCATTGCAGTGTTACCTAGTTTTTTCAACAAATTATAATTTACAACAAAGCCTACTACGGCACCTATTCCAGGTATTAACTGTGCCAATTTTGCCAGGTCTATATAATCGCGGTACTCCTGCTGTAATTGCCTCCAATCAAATTGATGAATGTCATCAGGCAATTTTTGTTTTTGATCCTTCCAATTGATCATTTGCTCAAACACGTCCTTTCTTCTTTGTTGGCTGCAAAAAGCCAATTGAAAAATATGAAGCAGATAAATACGTTCCTTGTAATCATCTACATCATACCCATATTGCACAGCTATATCGAATAACATTTTGATCTTAATGCCCATAAGAATTGGGAATTCTGCCAAAGCAAGTAAGAAGCCCCCGGCACCGGTGATCCCACCTTCTGCAGCGGCTGCTCCCTTATATCCCTTGATTATTTTTTTTACAGATTCTTCAGTTGTTTCTAATGAGCGGGAAGGTGATGCTTCCTTTGTAATATAACTTGCTCCAAACAATACCCCCCTCACCATTTGTTTAATGGCAGAAGTAATTGTATTATGCACTTTCTCAGGGATATAACTATTCATTTTTGCCTGTATTCTTCGGGACAGATTATTCAAAAGTGTAGGTCTGCGGCCCATTGTTCTTTTCCATTGCTTTAATTCTTCCTGAGCAGTTTGTTCATAATGCATGTAGGTGAAGATATAAAAACAAAAACCTCCCGGCTTTCCCCGGGAGGCATGTAATCTCTAGTTTATAACTATACCTCTGAAATTAAAAGCCACGACGTCCGCCGCCTAACACTTTTCCGAGTAAACCACCTGCACTGCCAAAGCCACGACCTCCACCGAGTAAACCGCCAAGGAGGCCACCACCTGTAAGTAATCCACCAAGAAGACCTCCACCTCCGCCGCCGCCAAGGATACTTCCACTTTGATTTCCACCACCCATCATTCCACCACCACTGCCTCTGCCGAGAATGCCGCCAAGCAAACCACCACCACTACTTTTTCTTCTGCCACCGCGAAACATTTGAGCAAGTATAATTGGGCCCATAATACCAAGTGCTCCTTTTAATAAAGAATTGGTATTAATACCTGCACCTTTTAGTTTCTCACCAAATCCCAGGCTGTCTAAAAAATTGCTTGGGGTGGTTGTCTCATTTTGTAATGCCTCCGCCTGTGCTGGCACTTCTTGCACTGCTTTTTTAGTAAACTGGTTCAATACGGAAAATTGTTCCTGATTGACACCAAGATAAGCTGCGATTTTTTCTACGTTTTGCTTTTCTTCAGGTGAATAATTTTTATCACTTTCAGCAAAAGCGATCAGGTCACTGACAAGAGAAAAACGAAGATCGCTACCTTTCAACACTTCGAGGCAACGGTTAAGATCGTCTCCCGAAAGTTCAGTTGAAGCCTGTCGTATTAATTCTTTTTGTTCGTCAGATATGTTGGCCGACTCGCTGAGAGCCTCCATGTATTCAATTTCTTCCTCGCTCGCACTTCTATCAGCAGAAGCAATAGAGGCTATGGCTGCGAGGTAAGCGCCTTTTTCAATATCGCTGTATCCTTCCAGGATTGTAGGGTTCTGTTCCATTATTTTATTAAGTTTTTTTTAATGAATAAAAAGATATGGCTTAAAATATTATGCCAATGAAATGCTTATAATCAGGTCCAACAGCTCTTAAGGGGATTTTAAGTACACTGGCAATGAAGATTTTGGATGGCCTTTTATTGATACGTGTATTGTGGACAGGCTCTTCTATAATATTTCAAGTTACCTGAAGTATATTCTGCAGGAGCAATCGAATCTGAAGTAAATACTAATTATCTTGCTTGTATGCTCATGATGATGTCCCCGTTCCTTAAAATTTTTCTTTTCTTTTTTTTAATCATACCCTATACTGACCAGTGCAACAAAAAACCCGTGGTGGTAGTTTGGCAACCTTCTCATCAAACGGATACAGGAATTAATTTTAGTGAGGCAGAGGTTTGCAATGGAATAGTAGAAGCGGCCATGAAAAAAGAACCGCATTATAAAGAACATAAAGTATGGAGCCTTAACAAAAAGAATTTGCATCATACTGATGCCGGAAGTAATACAAAAAAAGAACATACATCAGATGTTAGTGATGGTAAGATCTCCGGTTATGCTTATGAGCTCAGGGAATCTAATAAAAAAGATCCACAGGTATTTATTTCTGTGCACAACAATGGTGGTACCAAAAGACATGCAGTTTGGGGTTATATACATTATGGAGATAAATATGAAAAAGAGAACAGGGAACTTGCGGCCGGATTGATAGAGGCAATTTCGGCTGCTACCGATCTGGAGAATAGAGGTGTGCTGCTCGATAGCACAACAGGGAGGAATGATTACCGTTGTAAAGCCACAGGAAAACTAAGTTTTTATAGTCTGGATGAAAATGTAAATACTGCCCCTTACCGTGTTTTGCTTGAAATAGGCGATAATGCCGTGAGCTATGATTTTTTGAGAAGCCCGGCTAACCAGGAAAAAATAGGTAAAGCAATAAAACAAGAGTTGACCACATGGTTATCGGCAAAGAATAGAAAATTTTAAAAATAGCCCTTAATCTTTATAAAGGATTTTTTCAAAAGTCCATATTAAAATATCACAATCTATAATAATAAAATTGGTGCTGCAATAGCTTACTTTGCTCTATGACTTTTCATGTTGCGCAAAAAACTGATGAGAAAAGATTCAAATCATTTCTCGAAAGGGTTGACAAAAATTCAGTTTTAAAAAAATTGCCTGCCCTTAATGAGGAAGCATTCCAAAAGATAGATTGCACCCAATGTGCAGCCTGCTGCAAAAAATATTCACCACGTTTTAAAACACCTGATATAAAAAGAATCAGCAAACACCTGCGTCTAAAAGAAAGTGAATTAATTGATACTTATCTTGACGTAGATACGGAAGGTGATTTCGTTGTCAAAAAAAGTCCCTGTCCCTTTTTAGGTTCTGATAATCTTTGTAGTATTTATGAAGTGCGGCCATCAGATTGTGTACGTTTTCCCTATACCGTGGAAGATGTATTAATAAAAAAACAGAAGCTAACATTAAAAAACGCAAGCTTTTGCCCTATTGTGTATTATGTTCTTGACCGTCTTCTTACTACTTCCCTGAAGTGATCTCTTCGTAAGCAGCAGTCAGTGGCCTTTGTATGCCATCCCCACTCCATTCAGTTACACCGGGTATTGATGTATTTTTTATAAATTCTTCTTTGCTTACGCCTCTTTTTATTTCCATTTCGGCAAACAACAGAACCTTGCCTAAATAACCCTGGAATTTTTTCAAATCTTCTATAGTGCCTGTTTCCTCTCCGGGATTCAAAGAATGTCCGAATATTATGATGGTGTCGGCATGAGATTGTTTGATGATCTTATCCAATACTTTTATCCAGTTAGCCATATTAGCGCCGGCGCTCCTATCTACAAATGGATGTCTTTTATTGAACATCAGGTCACCAACATGAGTAATATTCGCTTCATCAAAATGGTAAATAACATCGCCATTTGTATGGGCAGCTCCAAAATAATCAGCCTTTACTTTCTCATCGCCAACTTTTTGTTTCCATTTTTTGGTGAATGTGAGATCAGCAAATAATTGCTTGTCAAGAATACCCGCTTTTTCAGCAGTTTTCCTTTGATTGGCAACTGCATTTTGGTGAGCCACTACATGCTTCACTACTCCTTTAAAAGCAATATTACCTGCTGTGTGATCACCGTGATGGTGTGTATTGAGCAAATAAGCGAAAGGTTGTGTGCTTAGTTTTTTCACTTCCTCTATAAAGTGCATGGCAGAGTCAGGAAACTGGGAGTCCACAACGACGATTCCGCTTTCGCTAAGAAGAAAACCAATTGTTCCACCCTTCTCCGTGAAGATACCCACGTTTCGCCGCAGCATTTTTATTTTGGCTTCATCTACACCAAATAATTGCGCAATTGCTTTTTGCTGAAAAAGAATTGTAGCTGTTGTTAAGACCGTTGTATTACGTAGAAAAATACGCCTGTTCACTATAACTATTTTTAATTTTTCAGCTTAATCCCTGATAAAATATTTGCGATGTGACAAATTAATCAATACTCAAATTTACGCAATCCCGGTGCTTTTATCCATGTAATCATCACGATAATAATCGTCATAATACCTCCAAATAGTACGGAAGGCACAGTGCCGAAAATACGGGCAGCAAAACCACTTTCAAATTGGCCCAGTTCATTAGATGAGTTTACAAACATCGAATTTACAGAGCTTACTCTTCCACGCATCTCATCTGGTGTGGTCAACTGCAGGATGGTGCCACGGATCACAACACTAATACCATCAAGCATTCCGGCGAGCAAAAGAACCACAAAGGATATCCAATAAATGTTCGATAAGCCAAACGCAATAATGCAAATTCCAAAACCCGCTACTGCGAACATTAAAATGGTACCCTGCCTGCGGCGCAAAGGAAAAAATGTGGTGAAGGCAAGTATAAATGCAGAACCAATATCTATGGCTGCATTCAAAAAGCCAAAACCTTTCGGTCCTACTCCTAATATGCGATCAGCAAACTCAGGAATGAGTGCTACCGCCCCACCAAACAGCACAGCAAAAAGGTCTAATGAAATAGCACCTAATAATACTTTATGTCGGAAAACATATTGCAAACCTTCCCGAACACTATGCCAAATATTAGCTTGTTCTTCATTTAAAGGAATGAATGGCTTACTCTTGATTAAGGAAATAAAAAAAGAAGCTATCAAAATATATAGAAGTACTATGTAAAAAGTAAGATGCACACCAAACCATGCAATAAAGAAACCTGCCGAAGCATGACCTAGAATAGAGGCCGACAACCAGGTGGTAGAACTAATGCTTGCAGCAAAATGCAACATATTCCTTGGTACCAACTGTGCAATGATAGCACTGGATGTAGGACCCGCAAACGCCCTTACAACACCTGTAAAAAAAATGATCACATAAAAAGATATTTCTAAAGATTTCGAGTTGAAATTTTGAAAAAAAAATGGTGAAGTAACAATGATGAGTGCCATAATACAGA
>MWVX01000079.1_pt1 | contig 26959 bp, 40 predicted proteins | sample 1047311 | NCBI WGS metagenome assembly MWVX01 (sample SAMN06349984, study PRJNA376086) | soil metagenome | isolation source: MtG-4 sample Antarctic (ecotone) soil | place: Antarctica | collected 2015-01-13 | reverse complement strand
CTCGCCACCGATTGCCCATCAATCACTTTTTGCACCGTATTTCGCTTAAATTCAGCGTCATATTTTCTTTTCATACTCTCATTCTATCAAAGAGAGTTTTTTCTCCACTTTTATTAGACCATCTCATAGAGCCAGCAGGGTTATTAAGCAAGTCGGGGATAATTTCTCTACGCTTGATGATCGTCTTGGCGGTATGCGTGACAGATTGCAAAAAGTAGGCGAAGGGATGACCAGTATTGGTTCAAAGATGTCTACTTTTCTTACCGCGCCCCTTGTGGGCGTTGGTGTTTATGGCGTTAAGGCTTTTTCAGATTTAAACGAAGCGGTTAATGCCTCCAATGTCGTATTCGGACAGGCAAGCGGAAAAATAATGGACTTTGGGAAAACCGCTGCTGAATCCGTAGGACTATCTCAACGAGCTTTTTTGCAGGCTTCCGTTCCAATCGGTTCAGCACTACAAAATGTCGGTCTTTCCGCTAGTGACGCTGGGGATATGACGATTAAGCTCACTCAAAGAGCCGCTGATATGGCATCGGTATTTAACACGGACGTTGGTACAGCACTCGGAGCTATCCAAGCAGGACTTCGCGGAGAAATTGACCCGCTTGAAAGATTTGGTGTTGGATTAAGTGAAACCTCTATTAAAGCGTATGCGATGGCTAACGGCATTGGAACTGTTGGGACAGAACTAACAATGGAAGAAAAAACACTCGCTCGTGTCGGTCTTTTAATGGAGCAGACCAACCGAGTGCAGGATGATTTTAAAAATACATCTGACGGACTAGCCAACAGCACTCGTATTGCCAGAGCTGAACTTGAAAACAATGCTGCCGTCTTAGGCGAGAAGTTAGCTCCTATCGCCAGCAAAGTTATTACACTGGTTAATGATTTGATGGACAGATACAACAGCTTATCGCCGTCTGTTCAGGATAATATTTTAAAAGTTGCAGGATTCGTGGCTATTCTTGGACCACTTCTCGTAATTCTCGGAACAGTTACAACTTCTGTGATAGCTCTTATTCCGATTGTTTCGGCTTTAGGAACGGCAATTTTATTCGTTGCAGGAACTCCAATTACTGCTTTAATCCTTGCACTTGGAGCGATGCTGTTAGCAGTTGCAAAGGCAATGAAGGAAGTTGGCGGGGCAAAAGAGTTTTTCCGTCAGACTTGGGACGGTATCAAAATAATTTTCAGTGAGGCAATTAATTCAATCGTTGGTTATTTTCAGCCTCTCATTAATAAAGTAAATGAAGTCATTAACAAAGTTGCCAACCTTAAAAACTCGATTAGCGGTGCAGTTGGAGGTGCAGTAGGAAAGATCGTTGGTCCTGTTTTTAGAGCTTTTGGTGGTTCAGTCAATCCTAACCAACCTTATATTGTCGGAGAACGTGGACCTGAATTGTTTACGCCGAATTCTTACGGTCAAATAACACGCAATAGCCAAATTGGAGCAGGTGGTAGTGGCGTAACGGTAAATGTTTATGGGGATGTGTCTGGGGAATCTCTGGTGAATACTGTTAAACAGGCTATAATGAGAGATATAAAACTTAATGCACAAATCTAATGCCAAAAGGTATATTTGAACGTCATCTTGCCTCAGAAGAAACAAAAAAGAAAATGTCCCTCGCGCGAATGGGATATGTTTTTTCTGCGGAAAGCCGAAAAAAGATTAGCGAAAGTAGAAAGCGAAGAAAACAAGAATTGGGATACTTAAATTCTCCAGAAACGAGAGCTAAAATAAGTAGTTCTTTAAAAGGTCAGCATAGCTCGCCTTCTACAGAATTTAAGAAAGGTATTGTTCCATGGAATACAGGAACTTCAACTCCAGAGAAAAAGAAACGTTCTAGAACATCGGCTATTCTGCGTCATAAATATGGCATTGATTTAGATGCTTATGAAGAAATGCTCAAAAAACAAAAGGGTGTTTGTTTGATTTGCGGTAAATCTGAAACTAAGAAAACAAGATATGGCGGTATTTCTACTTTACACATAGACCACGATCATACTAATGGACGTATTCGAGGATTACTTTGCCATAAATGTAATTGTGCTATTGGAATGTTCTGTGAAGATACCCAAATTCTTGAAAAAGCTATTAAGTATCTTTCTCAATGACGATAACGCTTTTTATCAACGGCACAGACCGCACCAGTTCTATTATCAGAAATTCTCTCAATAAGAGCGATGTCTTAAACGAAAAAGTGGACACGCTCTCTTTTGCTGTTGAAAAATACGGCTCTTATACTTATGCGCCAGCCGTTAACGATACCGTAGAACTGCTTGATACCGGAGTTACTATTTTTAAGGGATTAATTTTAACCGTTGATAAGTCTACTGATGGACATTCTGTGGTCAGGTACGACTGTCAGTGTGTTGATAATGCTCATTTTCTTAATAGAATTTTAGTTACCGAAACCTACACCAACACCACGATTGACGCGATTATTGCCAGCATTATTTTAACGTATGCGCCTACATTTACGACTGTAAACGTAGATGCGCCCATAGCGGTAGAAACCATCACCTTTAACAGAATCTCCGTATCTGAAGCATTACAAAAGCTCTCACGGCTATCTAATTACAGCTGGTATGTCGATTATACGAACGACATACATTTCTTTGCCAAAAACACTGAGCTTGCTCCTTTTTCTATAACTGATACTTCAAACAACTATATTTACGAATCGCTCGAAGTCACCGAAGATATTTCACAATTACGGAATCGTGTTCTGATTCAAGGCGGTGAAGCCGAAGGTGACGAACGAACGGAATTATTCGACGGCAACGGCACAAAGAAGTTTTTTCCGCTTTCCAATAAATGGACATCAGCTCCAACAGTTACAGTAGGCGGAGTAGCGCAGACAGTCGGCGTTGATTATCTTGATGATGAAGCTGATTTTAATATTCTATGGAGCTTCCAAGAAAAATACCTCAAATTCACCACTGCGCCAGCCGCAGGAACAAATAACATTGTCGTTACTGGGATTCCGCTTTATTCAATACTGGTACAGGTTGAAGACCGTCCATCAATTGACACTTACGGAGTTGCCGAGTTCTCCAAAACAGACACCACGATCACCTCAAAAGTAGAAGCCAGAGATTTTGCCATTGCAGAACTTGAAGCCTATGCCGAAAAGGTATCAGAAGCCTCATTCTCAACCTATACACCCGGACTTAGAAGCGGTCAGACAATTACCGTCAATTCAACCCAGCGAGGAGTCAACGAGAACTTTTTAATCCAGAAAGTAACTTTTCGGATGGTTAGCCCCACAGTCGGGATTTACCAAGTTGAGCTTGCCACCCTTAAAACCATTACCTTAATTGATTTCCTGATAAGCCAGCTACGCGCAAATGGTACAATACTAAAAGATACCGAGAATCTGCTGCTGCAAAAATTCCTTACCTTTACCGATGACAGCGTAACACTCTCCGATTCAGTAACCGTTCAAGCATTAAACTACGCCACTTCATTTAGACTCGCACCGCAATCAATAACCACCACCTTGCGTCCATTTATTTTGGATGGAAGCAGAATTGTATGAACGAAACTCTTACTCTCAAAGGCAAATATAAATTTACACTCACTGATATTAATACAGGTGAAGTACAGGTTTTTGAATACGACAATATTATTACGAGTGTCGGAAAGGCGATGATCGCTAATAACTTAACTGATGCGACACCTGAAAACTCAATGCTACTTAATAAAGCTGCTTTGGGATCGGGAACATCAACCCCTGTAATTGGAGATTACCAACTGCAAACCGAAACTTACCGCAACAATATTGCCAGCAAATCAAACACCTCAAACTTTGCATACGCCACCGCTTATTTTAATGCTACCGAAACATCAGGCACATACCGCGAAGCAGGATTATTTTCAAACGGAACTGCTACCGCGAATTCAGGCGTTCTCTTTTCACGAGTCGCAATCAACGTCACTAAAACTACCAGTCAGACTTTAACGATGGACTGGACGATGACAATTATCTAAATATTTATTTATGGCATTAAAAATCTGGTCAGCGGGGGAAACACTAGCCGCTGCCGATCTCAACAACAATTTTACGGAAGTCGGAGGATCGTTGACGGCAGTATTCCCATCTCCTGCGTATGCGGCTAAACATAATACAGAAGCAACTATTTATCCGAGTAGTAATACTACTGGTTATACTGGCAGCTTTATTTTGCCGTCTTCGATAACGATTAATAAGATTAGCTTTTACATTAATACGGTTACTGCTTCTGGGACAGTGAAGCTGGGTATTTACTCGGCAGATGGTCAGACACGATATTTAAATGACACTACATCCACTATCTCTGTTGCCAGCGCAGCTTTCACCCACACCCTCTCAACGGCTACTTTTTTAGCACAGAGTCAATATTATTTCGTGATCGTTCCAGTCAGCACCACCAATATCAGCTTATACGGCTTTGAACGTATGGACGTTGGATCGTTATTAAACAGCATCACCAGTGAACCAAAGTTATATGGCACTTTAACAGTAACAGCAGGAACCTTGCCCACTACTTTTACCCCGTCTTCAGCCATAACAGATAGTGCTACTGGTCTGTTGCCGACAATGAGATTTGATAATTAATTTTTTCGGATGCAAGACCATAGAGAAAATGACAAAATAATACTAGATCGGCTCGATAAATTACAGGAAACATCCACTAAGACTCAGATAGACCTTGCCCTTAATACACGAGCCACCCAAGGAGTTGAAGAACACCTCAAAACCTTAAATGGTAAAGTCGCCGCACATGAAACTCGAATGCAAAGCGTTGAAGGAGCGCAGGCAATCACATCAACCGCAGTAGCAGAAATCAAACAAATCAACTTGGATACCTTTAAAAAGCGTTCTTCTGATTATGACAAGGTGAAATGGATAGCTATTGGTTTAGGGATTACATTTATCGGCAATGTCATTCTTTTCTTAATTCGTTCGGATATATTGAAGAAAATTTACACTTAATAACAATGTTTCCACTTCGAGAACGAACAATCATAAGAGGGTGTCAGGCTCATATAAACGCAGGGCTTTCCTGCGCCACTGATTATGAAGCTAATTATATTGCTGATTATGTTCCTTTTGACGGAGTGCTTTCTAATTACTGGGGAACAGAAGGCGGTAACTGGTGCAGATTAACCAGATCGAACGGCGACAAGATAGAAATGGCTCACCATAGCCGCTACTTGCTTCCTAACGGCGCGGTCAAAGAAGGTCAGGCGATGGCTATTACCGGAAATTCAGGCTCAATTACTACCAGACCTCATTTGCATATTCAAATTATTAATAAATACGGAAAAAGATTAGACCCAGAGAAATATATCTGGGGGAAAGGATTTATGAACCCAAACGTGAAGACCTATAAGCGAGGAGCAGAACAAGGAATACTCATACCTGCGGCAACGTGGGAAGAATATTTGGCTTTCTGCAAGATGTTCGGCAAAGACCCGAATGTCATTGATGTGCCTTTATAATTAAATAAACTCACATGACAAGACCTCTTGGAAGGAAAGAACCAACTGACTTCAAACATGTTCAAAAATATCCTTTCATGTCAGCCGCTCCAACTCAGCCAGTCGAAAGGATATTGCCACTTCCTTACTGGCACTGGGAACATGATCAGGGATCAGAAGGAGCTTGTGTCGGATTTGCCGAATCAATGATGATGGCGATCAGAAACGAATTACAGGCTAGAGAAACAGGCACTCGTCCATATTCGCATCGCTATGACGCTTTATGGCTTTACCATGAAGCACAGAAGATTGATGAATGGGCGGGCGAAGATTATGACGGTACTTCAGTTAGGGCGGGACTTGATGTACTAAGAACTCGTGGTCACAGAAGAATCATTAATGGTTCAACCCAGCCAGAAGATAATACTTACGGCATTACGGCTAACAGGTGGGCGACATCAGTTGATGACATCAGGGCGGCAATAGCACAAGGAATCCCTGTTGCTATCGGCGTTAATTGGTACTCAAACTTTGATAAACCGCAAAAACTCGCTATGGATTCTTATCATCACTGGATAGCAACTGTCGGGCAAGGAAACTGGGGAAACATCAGGGGTGGTCACGCTGTTTGTATCTATGGAGCGTCTGATCGCAAACAAGCCTTCCTCATCAAGAACTCTTGGGGTTCTAGCTATCCGCTAACCCACTTGCCGTATTACGCCATGGAAATTCTGCTTAAAGAATTAGGCGAAGCATCTCTTATTACTGATCGTTAATTAAATAAATAAAGAAAGGACAAATATGTCAGCAATCATCTTATTCGCTCTTATGGTAGTCACTTATGTGCTACACACATCATTCAGTATTTCTGCCAATGTACTTCAGAATTATCTTGTCTGGGCAGCTATCGTCAGCGTCGTGGTTTACCTGCTTGGCTTTATTCCTGTATTTAACCGAGCATAGTTATCCCCAACCAAATTCAAAACAGGAGTATACTTAGCTCATAGATAAATAACAATCAGAAAACGATTTAAGAGGGACTAGAAGGGGTGCTAGAAATCACTAACGGTTGATTATAGGTTTCACATAGAACTTAATTATTCTAAGGAACACGCCAAGCAAACAGTTAAAGTAATCATCTGGGCAATAATAATTCTATTAGGGATTATCGTTCCTCTAATTACTTACGCCAATCAAAAGCCAAAAGAAAAACCGCTAATTTTCACTGTAGATCCAACGCTTCAAAAGCCGTTAATGGTCTATGGACCTCATCCTCATGAACTTAAAAGACCTGCTCCAACGCCTCAACCCGCAAAAAAAGCAATCAATAAAAAACAAGATAATCCGGTTGCAAAGAAGATTCCCGATGCACGACATTATCCCGCCAAAAATTACGGCACAGGAGAAGTCCAAGACCTCATCCGTAAATACGCACAAGAGTATGGAATTTCCGCCAACACACCCCTTTGTATAGCCAAGCTGGAATCAGGTTTTAATCCAAACGCTAAGAATAAATCTTCTTCTGCTAGCGGAGTTTTCCAATGGATTTCTAGCTCATGGAACTCACAGCCAGAAGGAAAACAAGGTTTAAGTGTCTTTGATGCCGATGCTAATATTCGCGCAGCAGTCAGATATATGGCTGAAAAGAAAAGCACTAAACCTTGGGTAGTTAATTCTAAATGCCCACCTGTAATTTCACTCTAATGAGATACGAAAAAGGTCATAAATTCTCACCTGAAACTTTGAAGAAAATAAGTGAAAGTCAAAAGATACGATTAGCTAAACGATTTAACCGCAATGTTGGTGACTTAGCTAGAACAAGTGTCTGTGATAATTGCTCAAAATTATTCAACTATCGGAATGTGAAAGTAAAAAGATTCTGCTCTCGTAAATGCTGTTATGAATTAGGACCGAGAACAGGACAAACTAATTCACCTGAACATCGAAGGAAACAAGCATTATCTAAATTTGGAGATAAAAATCCTAGTTGGAGAGGAGGTGTTAGTAAGAATCGCTTATCTTATGAAGAACAAACTGCTCACAAGCAATGGCGTGAACAAGTATTTATAAGAGATAACTATACTTGTGTAATATGTAAAGCTAGAAATGGAAACGGTAAACGCATAACACTAAATGCAGATCATATTAAACCTTACGCTTATTTCCCCGAACTACGAAAAGAAGTTTCTAACGGACAAACCTTATGTAAATTTTGTCACTTAGAAAAAACTCGTTGGGAAGGTAAACAGTATTGGAAAAACCAATATAGTGAATCATCCAACAGACCCCAATAAATTAATAGCCATTAAAAATGGACGAGCAGTGCTTATTACTGGAGAAGAATTTATCTTCCATTATGAGCAATACCCTTACCATTATCTATGGGAACTAACAATAATTAACCAACCAAAATGGAAAATCTCGACTTATTTAACGGAATTAACGCCACCTCAATAGCGTTATTGACCTTTGCCGTAATCGGTATGGTCAGAATCTACACCGCAATCATTAATCAAGACTACGAAACAGCCGGAACAATCGTAGTAGCTGGCGCAGCAGGAGCTTTATTTGCTCCATTCGTCACTGAAGTAACTTGGTTTATGGGTATGCTAATCGGCTTTAGCGCATCCGGTGTTATTACTACAGCCTCTTATTTCGGTTCATGCTCTGCAGTTCAGGTAGATAAAGCAAATGTCATCAACACTGAAACCCTTACTGGAACAAATTCTAAAAAGAAAAATGCTTAGAGAACAGAAACAACGGCAAGCCAGCAATAAAGCCTACCGAGCAGCCGCCAGAAAAGGCAGAAATGCCAATCCTCCGTCAATGGAACGACATTGTAAAAACTGTGGCGGCAACTACCTTAAAAACGACTATCACGCCTGCCGTTAATTACTTTTAACAACAGAATAATATTTGTTGCACCTCCACTTCCAACGCTCGGTTAAGAGTTCATTCGTTGGAGGCTGGAGTAAGTCTTCGCCTCGACCCGAAGGCTTGCTCTAGTCAATTTGGATTAGAAACTACTCGCTGTTCTGCGAGGCACATTCCAATATCCATAGGAGGATAAAAAAATGACAGAACAAGGATTTAAAATTGTGTATCTTTTGGTTGAGAAAGGACACGGAGCTAATAAACGTACTTACTGGCGCAATGCCGGTGTCGCTTATCCGTGCCGCGACGTCAGAATCTACACCGCAATCATTAATCAAGACTACGAAACAGCCGGAACAATCGTAGTAGCTGGCGCAGCAGGAGCTTTATTTGCTCCATTCGTCACTGAAGTAACTTGGTTTATGGGTATGCTAATCGGCTTTAGCGCATCCGGTGTTATTACTACAGCCTCTTATTTCGGTTCATGCTCTGCAGTTCAGGTAGATAAAGCAAATGTCATCAACACTGAAACCCTTACTGGAACAAATTCTAAAAAGAAAAATGCTTAGAGAACAGAAACAACGGCAAGCCAGCAATAAAGCCTACCGAGCAGCCGCCAGAAAAGGCAGAAATGCCAATCCTCCGTCAATGGAACGACATTGTAAAAACTGTGGCGGCAACTACCTTAAAAACGACTATCACGCCTGCCGTTAATTACTTTTAACAACAGAATAATATTTGTTGCACCTCCACTTCCAACGCTCGGTTAAGAGTTCATTCGTTGGAGGCTGGAGTAAGTCTTCGCCTCGACCCGAAGGCTTGCTCTAGTCAATTTGGATTAGAAACTACTCGCTGTTCTGCGAGGCACATTCCAATATCCATAGGAGGATAAAAAAATGACAGAACAAGGATTTAAAATTGTGTATCTTTTGGTTGAGAAAGGACACGGAGCTAATAAACGTACTTACTGGCGCAATGCCGGTGTCGCTTATCCGTGCCGCGACGGTTCATTAAACCTGAAACTCGACATCCATCCCGGAATTACTTTCAATATCCGCGACCCGAAATCAAACGGCGAAACCGAAGAAATTGACGAAGCGGTTGAAACCGAAGAAGCGGAACTCGAAGAAGCTAAGGTTGAAGAAACCAAGCCTCAACGAATCCGCTTAAAAAGATGATGAATGTAATGACTTCTATCTGCGCTGAGTGCGGTGTGGATATTACTTATCACACCGCCAAACTTTTGCCCAGAGGCGGCGGAATCTGCCTGCTTTGCGAAGAGGATGAAGGCTACACCGCTTGCGAAGAATGTCAGGATTATTTTATTCCGAAAGAGGGCGAAACCATCTGCGATTACTGTCTCGCGCAGATATTTATCGAGTATGAAGACCCTGACGAATTCGAGGGACTTGATGAGATTTTACTGCAATGAAATAGGAGGTCGAGCTATGCAAATCAGATGCAACAGATGTTACCGAAAAGTTGAGGAACTATTGACGATTCCTTTTAACAAGGGATGCGTCTGCCAGAACTGCGTGAGTAATTTCAAGCTCTGCGTATCCTGCCCGACATTTATTCATAAATGCGAGCCGTATAAATTCTGCATAGCTTGTCTGATTACGCTTATCTGGATGAACTATCCGATAAGTTCAGGAGGTCAACATGGAAATGACATTAGGCTTTCAAACCTTTGACTGCGTATTGTGCAAGGTCAAACAAAATCAACATTACAACTCGACTTGGAACGGTTATCCGGTCTGTGACGGTTGTATCGGCAATTACCGCGAATGTAGCGATTGTCATCTCTATATCCGCAATGACTATCAGGGGAATTTTTGCCCTGATTGTAAGGAGAAATAGATGTGCGGAAATATCTTCTGCCCGAAGTGTCATCAAGTCCGAGAGGGAACAAGACACCACGTTTTGCCTCAAAGATTTTTTGGCTCTAACCAAAACTCTCCTATTCTTTTTTTGTGCAGAGATTGCCATAGCGAAGTTGAAAAGCAAATCCCCCAACACCACAGATTGGATAGGGACGAGTATTTTGAAATCGCTGCGGAGTTTCTACAACCAGCCCAACAGTACGGGAAAGTGCTGCAATTCGTCCATAGGAGGAAAAAGAGATGAACTGTACCCAATGTGGAGAACACATATTAGCTACCACGAGCGTAGCTTGGAACAAAGGCGATTTTCATCCAGATTGCGTTGGTCAAGCGGTATCAAATTACCGAGCCAAACAAGAAAGGATGAATAATCCATTAACCCAAAATGACATCGAAGCGTTGGAAGACGAACAAATCTTCGACGATGAATACGATGAAATGAATGAGTTTGCCGACCATGAAACCGATGACGACCTCGACGACCTTGTTGAGCGATTGGATAATATGCCGGAAGTTTCGGATGAAATTCTGAATCAGATTCCAGCCCAAATGCCGGAATACCGTCCTGAAGTTCACATCAATGATGTTGTCGCCACAGCTACGAATCAGTTTGTTGCAGGGCGACAAGGAAATGGAGTTGCTGTCAGAAGCGTCGGAACTTTAATTTCAGGTAACACAACGACGCTGATTAACCGAAGTGCGCTAAAGCATTTACCAATGCCCGAAGCTACTCCGACCCATCAGCCCATCAGCCATTATTCCCTTGTCGAACAGATACACGAATGTCTTTCTTACCGCCAATTAACGGTGGTCAGAGAAGAATACGCCGTATCTCCAGACGGAATGAAATGCTTTGGACTGCTTGAATTAAATGTTGATTACGCCGGAGTCAGGTTTGCTATCGGACTTCGCAATTCAAATGATAAGTCTATGAGAATTGGTCTTGTAGCCGGTTATCGTGTCATGGTTTGCGAAAACAAGATGCTTACCGGAGACTTTAATCCGCTATCGGCTAAACATTCCAAGAACTTTAACTTAATTGACGCTTGTTCAGTGGCGGTTGATAGGATTCAAAGGAATATCGGTGGTGTGTCAGACCAAATTGACCGCAAGAAAGTAACCACTCTTTCTCAAAACGATGCGGAAAGTCTGGTTTATCAGGCATTTTTGAATCAAAGATTACCAATTTCACTGCTCCGTTCAGTTCATAACGAGTATTTCGTTAAGCCTTCTTTTGAAGACTTTTCAGGAAGAAACCTTTGGAGTTTGGAAAACGCTTTTACCACGGTTTTTAAGAAATTAAAACCAGTTCAGCAGTTTGAAGCGTGTGCTAAACTCGGTAAATTCTTGACCCCGCATATATCCCCGTTCTAACCTGCCAGAATCTACAGCTCGCAATGAGCGAAAAGCCCCGACTTTATGCCGAGGCTTCTTTTTATTTAGAACTTGTTATATTCTAGTTCAAAAATATGTCCGAGTATAATTCTAGCAAATTTCTACAAACTGTCTTATTTTTGATACTTCTTTCCATCAGTTATTCAATTGGGTTGGCACAAGATGCACGATTGATAGCGAAAAACACTTTTCCATCGGTTGTAATGTTGGAGATGCGAGATGATAAAAATCGCCCTATTTCATTAGGAAGTGGCTTCTTTGTGCGTCCTGACGTTGTTGTTACTAATTATCATGTTATTGAAGGAGCGTCAGACGGATTTGCAAAAATTGTAGGAGAAACTTCTATTTATCATATTGAAGGCGTTGTAGGAATTGATAAAACAAAAGACTTGGCTCTACTAAAACTAAAGGGAGTTATTGGGAAACCGTTAATTCTTGCTGACATTAGTAAAATTGAAGTGGGGCAGGAAGTTTTTGCATTTGGTAATCCCAAAGGATTAGAAGGAACTATTTCAACTGGAATTATTAGTGGTAGTAACTTTAGAAAAGTCGGAAGCGAAAATCTTATTCAAATTACTGCTCCTATATCGCCTGGCAGCAGTGGAGGACCTGTTGTAAATAGGAAAGGCGAGGTTATAGGAGTTGCAGTTGCCTCATTAAAAGATGGACAAAACCTAAACTTCGCAGTTCCTTCCTCCTATTTGGCAATACTATTAGCAAATCCAAAGAGTCCTGTCTCACTTTCGAGCGTTACACAGTCAACAATGAAAAACCTTCATCAAATTTAGGAGTTTCTTTAGCTGAAACAACAGCTTGGATTACTGATAAGCTAGCTGCAAAAAAAGGAACGACTAAAGGTGGAGTCGATATAGGAAATGAGCGTCTGAATTTTGATAACTGCACAATGAATTTTACTTATTCAATAAAAATTGGCTCAGTCTATAAAACATACCGGACATATATTGCCCGATTAAATACCCTTGAAGATATTTATATTGATAAAACTCATTATGGTGTTTTGGGTATGGATGAACAACAGGTTCGTATGACTTTTCACCATGATGCTCTCCAAGTTAGAGAAGATACATACACTGCGGGGAGATTGGAAGGAAGTGATACTTTAAGGGTGTCTGAGCTAAATATGTGGGTCGGAGACAAAGAAATAGGATTGAGGGTTATTAAAGCCTTTAAACAACTAGCTGAGTTATGTAAAAAAGAAACAAAAAGTGAACCATTTTAATTAAATATTGAATATAATGAGGAAATTCGGCACGGTCAAAAACGAAGGCGTGGCGTGCGGCATTTACATCACGCGAGTTGAGCCGACTAAACCGATAATTGAATTCGCCAAACAGCAGGGACAATTCAAACCTGAAAACTATCCAGCTTTTGACAAACTTCAAATCATTACTGTTCAAGAGATTCTTGACGGTAAAAGAATGAATTTGCCGTTAATGGAAGAGATGACTAAGCAAGCACAAAAGGCTAAATCTGATATTCAACTAAGTTTTTTAGAACAAGATATGTGACAAATAGTAAACCGCCCAATAAGAGCGGTTTTAATTTGGCAAGAAACGTATCATATTCCAATGGACAATAAAGTACCTGAAATCGAAGAACAAGAAAGAACCTATTCCTGAAACTAAAAGGTTGATTAAAAACTGCTTTGTTTCGTCGGTCTACCTTAATTCATGTATCTATGAAATTATCAAAAGAAACACTTGAATCATTAAGAACTTATTTGAATTTTATTGAACCGAAAGCGATAGATTACCGTGAAGAACTTAAACGAATAGTTCCTCCTGAAAAATTGCAATATTCTCTTCCTCTAATTTATACAACAGACCGTCCGTATGAACCTATATTACCGATAACCGCTTCTTACTCGGGTCAATATAATTGGAGACCACAATTAATAGACTGTTGTCTGCCATTTCCTTTTACTAATAATAATTGGTACGAACAGGTTGCTAAACCGCTAAGAGAAAAATTAGCTTCGGATTTAACTAATGATTTACCTATTCCGAATGAACAAATTGAAAAATATAAATTATCTAATAAAATCAATAACCTTGTGAATAATTGTATTGATAGCTCTTCACGAAGATACTTAGCTATCGTTATCATTAGAGGAACCGCGCAAAGAGAAAATGCGTTCCAGATAGTTGCTAAACAAATAAATACTCGATTTGACCCAGAAGAATGTATTGAATATATAGGTTGCTACTTATACAACTTTTTACTTGATCCACTGATAGATTCAGTAGATTTATCACCAAAAATAAAAATTCGTAAGACTACTTTTGGAGATATAGAACGTGAGGTATTTAACATCGGGCAATATACATGGAATGAAGGGGATTTTTTACCGCCTGAATATATGCTTACAGTTCAATTAGATAAAGTTCCTTTTTATCAAACATTCTTAGGCTATACTATACCAATAAACAAAACTGAAATTGAAAATATAATTTCAACACTTCGTTTACACCAACCAAACTATCTTGGTTATAATAGGATTATTGGCTGGTCAGAGGGAATCCCATTATCATTATCTAGCGTTGAAAATGATAGTACTGATAGATTTATCCATAGGATTTTTAACAATCATGTAAATTTTCCAAAATATGAACTTAAAATTGATCAAATTGATGAAATAAAAAAATTGCTTCAAAATATACTTAGTGAAACGATTCAAAATAAACTAAAAATAGCATTGGTAAGATTTAATGCGTCATATAAGTGGACGGACGGACGGGAAAGAATTATTGATCTAGTTGTTGCTTTAGAAAATATATTTGGTGAAGAAACTGTAGGGCAAACAACAGAAGTTGGCTATAGGCTTAGAATGCGTGCCGCACGTTTTTTAGGTAATAATGATGAGTCTCGTAAGTATTTAATGGGGTTTTTTAGTAACATTTATATGCTTCGTAGCAAAATAGTACATGGCGATTCACAAGATGTAGATACTCTTATAAATAAGAAATTCAATAAAACACTAGATGAGGTAATAACAGAAACTGAAGATTATTTGAGGAAATCTCTCCGAAAGATTATTGAAAATCCATTACAAATGGGGCAAGAGTATTTTAATAAACTTCTTTTAGGTAACATCGATTAATAATGTTCCTTATTCCATCATCCATTAAAATACTTTTCCGCCACCGTTTCATAATGGATTTACTCATATATTAATCGTTTTTTGTAATAGCTTTGTTAATCCACATATTGCTTTCTTCTAACTTTGTAAGAGCCAACGAAAGTCCTCTGCTTGGTTCAAGTGATTTTAGCTCTTCATATAATGCAGCATATTTTTCTCTAAATTCTTGCATTATTTTAATTTGATCTTCTGTTGGTTGAACATAATTAAATGTCATATTTCAGCGTAGGTCGCTACCCTATTTAATTAATCTATTAACCACGAAATTAGTCTCCACCATAGTTGTTTCATACTCTAAAACGGTATGTCGTCTACATTTACTTCACTTTCTATTTGGTTAGCGTATTCTTGAATATCATCTGCTACTTGAATAGTTGGTAGTTCGGGTTCTACAACTTGCGGTGCGTGAGCCTGTACTGCCTGTCTAAAAGCGGATGGATTAAGGATAGTGTCAATTCTGGATTCAAGTTTTGTGAGTTCAACAATTATTTCTCCTGTAATGTCATTTGGTTTAGTGCCAGATGAGATCAAAGCGTTTACAAAGCCGTGAACCGCTAGTCTCTTGCCGAAAGCATCGTTTCCTTTGCTCTGTGAGCCTGTGTTTGCCACGTTACGAGGCGTTTGAGCAGAAGATGTGGTATTGTTCGATTGATGATTTTTAACGCCATTTCCAATATCTGTATTGATTATTCGGATAGTTCGAGCGGTGTAAGGTTTCCCTTCATATTCTTTTTCCTGTTCGACGTAGGCGATTTCAATAGTATCTCCGATGGTTACTTTATCAAGTGCCGACCAAGCGGCAGAAGTTGATCCGTCTTGTTTTTTCTCATAAACATTATAGGTGAGGTTTGAAGTGTCTTTTAGTTTGGCTTGTTTGCCAGTTTCATATCGCTTCTCGATGATGTCGGTAATTTCAATTACCTTTTTGATTAAATCTGATTGAGTGTTCATTCGCGTTTTAAGTTAATTAATTAATGGGTGGATAAGTTTGATAAATAAAGTGATTAAAATAAGTAAGAAAGCAGCTAATAGGATTAGTTTCATTAGATTGCTGATGTAGTTACTGTGTAGATAACGTCCATTGTGCCATCCTCATTCGGTGAATAAGTGATTTTTTTGCACTGGAATGTATAGCTTTGACCGAATAGAGGGATTGTAAATTCCTCGTCCATTTCAAGGTCTTTTGCTATCGGGAATTTTACAGGAGTGTTTACGGCTTGTTTTTTGGAGTAGTAGCCAAAGCACAACCATTTTTCATTTATTTGCATTGTCGAGGAGATGTTTAATTGTTTGAGAGATACTTGATTTGAGTTTTTTTCTTTTTTCGTATTGTCGCAAGAGTTCGACCACGCTCTTCAAAATACGCTGATTGAGATATTCTGCTGCCATGTAATTTGGTTAATTGTCTTGCCTTAATTATAGCAAGCTGTACGAGCGTGTAAATAGATAAAGGTTGTTGATTTTATTGAGGTTTTAGCGTATATTTTTAAGCTATCAACAAGGAGAAAATATGATTATCAAAAACCCAAAAGAAAAGAAAGAACTCGACAAAATCCCAGACGTGGATAAAAACGGCAACCCGATTTATAAAATTGATGAAGATTTATCTGAAAATGCTGCAAATGAGCGTCAGGAAATTGGGGACAGTTCAAATACGGAAGACAAAAGCGAATTTAAAGACACGCCCCAAGATTTGAAGGATGAAAGTTCTCAGGAATAAACAACTTATCCACAAGGAGAATTTATGGACGAAAAATTAGAAGAATTATTTCGAGAGTTAAACGGTTGGGCAAAATCCTTGGTAAGAAAAACCGAAGAAATACCCGGATATGTCAAAGAAGCACTCCTAAAGTCACCTGAGAATGCCCCATCAAGAGCATCAGCAGCAGAAATGGAACTAAGGGAAATACAAAAATCACTAGATGAAGTTAACGGCATTTACAAAATGATTGAAGACCATTTATTTCAGAACTATGGGATGGAAAAGTTAAATGAAGGAATCGAAGTTGGAAATGGTTAATAGTTTATCTACACAGTTGAAGAACGCCGATTAGTCAATAAGTTAATTGTTGCTTGTATTAAATGCGAAGTAAGGAATAAGATGGAACAATAATTCTAAAATTGGTAGAATTCATCAAATTAGTGATAAACAGGAGATAATATGGCAGATAATTTTAAAGCAAGAGCGGATAACACAATTCAAGAAGTTTTAGAAGCAGGTGCTGGAGTTACCATCAGCGCAAGATATTATGTTCATACAACGCTAGAATTGTTTGCAAAGATGGCTAAAGATTCAGGTGCAACCCTTGTACTTAGAGACACCGACAATTTAGCTACTCAAGAATTAGTAGCGATTGCAAAAACTGGCGGAAAGAATGTAATTATAGAAATACGTTCATCAAACGAAGAAGCCTAACCGTGGCTAATAACTAGGTTTAAAAGTTTATTTAATAAATAGTTATCCCCAACTACCTATTGACCGATTCCGTAGGCTTGTTATACTTCACTCAAGACCCACAAATAAACAAATGACCTTCCATTTTGAACCCGCTAGGCTCGGAAGGTCGGCGGGTTTTTAGTATCTACAATTCAGTTAAACGTGCGGATTAGCCACTTGGCACGATAAATACAATGTGACTACAACATTTCGTGAATCGTTCCCTCTGCCTTACACTTCTACTGGTAGCCGTGAGACAGGCTGATTATGAACTTGAGAACCTAAACTGTAATGCTCTAAAGGCAGTAGGATTCATAATTCTTTAGTAGTGTAAGGTGGAACGAATGATACCCGCCCCACGGAATGACCAGTCTGAACTGAGCAGCCTGAGATTAACTGATACATAGCCTCCAATAGATTCTGCATAGGGTATAGCAGAGTGTTGGGCGGGGTATATCTAAATAAACAATTATGCCTAGAAAAGAAGAATGGTTAAAGAATCCCGAAGCCTGTAAAGCTCGTAAAAAACGCTATATCGAAAAGTATCCAGAGAAGTATAGAGAATCAATCAGATTAGCGATGCGGCGATGGAGACAAAAGAATAAAGAGAAATCAAGGTGGAATTTTAGACAGTATGCAAATAGAAAACGCTCCGCTCTCGGAAAGCACACCTTTGAAGAATGGTTGTCGATATTAGAAATTTACGGTAAAAAATGTGCTAAATGCTATTCCACAGAAAAGATTACGCAAGACCACAAAATACCTTTGTCGAAAGGTGGAACAAACAACATTGATAATATCCAACCGCTTTGTTGGAGCTGTAATTCAAGGAAGAACGCAACTGTATGGTTTGCTCAATGCAGTCTGTAAAGGGCGGGGTGTATGCAAATAAAATAATTAACTAATTTGTGTAAGCGGAAGAAACAACAATAAAATGAAGTTCAAAGATTTAAGTTCTGCAATAGCAGAATCAGAAGGACTAAAAGATCAATCATCAATCGGTAATATCCGTGAACAACTGCGGATCACCTTAACCTTACTGGCTAACCTACCGGCAGGTGAACTTGGAGAACTATTGGCTAAGTACCAAAACAAATGAAAGCACAATGTTATGACTGTGGCTTAGGGTATGGTGAGGGTGGATTTGAAGATTTAGTAATTCCTAACTGGGCTTGGAGGAGAATATCTCCGACTAAAAATGAAGGTGGATTATTGTGTCCTACCTGTATTCAAAGAGCATTGAAGAAAAATAAGATTAAATGTGAGGGTGCTTTTCTTTCAGGGAATATATCGTCGGTTTCTTACGATATGATGAGATTAATCCGCCAAGTTGAGAATTTGGAAGAAATGAAACAGAACAGAGATGTTTATAAAGGAGCTTGGGGACAAGATGAATAAACTAATTAAACTCTACCGCTTACTGATGAACAGATCACAGTGTTGCGGAATAGAATTAATATACTGGGGAGATCAAGGTTACTGCGATAAAGAAAATGGAGGTTGTGGTAAGCGGGATTTTTAAGCTGTGGATAAAGTTGGTGTATAATGCAGGTGTTGAGTAAACCAACGATTAAAGTGTCAAGATCATACCCACCAACCGCCGATGAATTAGACGCATCCTGTTATCACCACAAAGACAAACATTGTCGTGTTGTTTATTATCCCATACCTGTAAAAGATAACGGCAAACAGATATTCTATAACAGCAAGAAAGTCTTTAAGAACATCGTGATGTGCAAAACGCACAAAGTCAGACTCTGCTACAAAATTGATTTTGAAGATCAAGACCCTCATCATTGCTTCTGGGAACGCGGCGCACATTTTGATCAGTTAAGTCAGGGATCAAACACTCCATACAATCTCGACACTTACCCTTTTGATGAATCTAACGAAAACCCTATTGAATTATTACCTTAATGCTTATGGAAGCACTCTTTAACTCCTTATTAATATCACTCGGACTGATTGCGGTAATCGCTGTTTTGTTCCTTGTCCGCACTACATCAGGTAGAACCTCCTACGAATGGAAAACAGTAAGATTAGCAGTACTCAAACGTGATAACTACACTTGCCAGAAGTGCGGTAAGGTTGGCGGTTACTTTGAAGTTCATCACATTAAATCATGGTCTAAATATCCAGCCTTGCGATTTACAATGTCAAATTTACAGACTTTATGTTCCAACTGTCATCAGCAGACTGATTCCTATAAGTATTGGAAATCAAAAAATAATTAATCCATCATAAATGGCATTAAGTAAAATCAAAAAGATTAGGCTAGGAAAGTTTGATAGGTTGTGGTCAAAAATAGCCAGAAATGAAACGCCTTACTGCGAGTATTGCAGAGTTACTCAAGGATTAAACGCTCATCATTTCAAAGGACGATCTTGTAAAGCTACACGCTTGATGATGGAAAATGCTGTAATTCTTTGTGCCAGCCACCATGTATTCAATCACTTATTCTCAGCCCACAAAACACCCGAAGTTTTTGAACGCTGGTTTAAGGAAACATTTCCAGAACGACACCGAGCAATTATAAAGAAAGCTCAAACAATGCTGTCTGAGCGTGAAGCAATTAAGGAATTTAATGAACAAATCCGAACTAAAGAAACAGAAACGTCGCAAAGAGTTTAAGGGAGATGAGCCTTACGACTACTCAAAACCTCAAAAGAATTACTTTGCTACTTGGAATTATTGGAATGAATTAATAAAAAACAATGAAACAAATACAACTCACACAAGGCTATGAAGCCATTATTGATGATAAAGATTATGAAAAAGTAAAAGATTATAATTGGTATTACAACGATGGTTATGCAAAAGCCTATCATAAAGGAAAGCGTCTCAGGATGCACAGATTGATTCTTAACGCTAAAAACGATCAGCGAGTAGATCATCAAAACAGAAATCGTCTTGATAACCGCCGCTCGAATCTCCGCATCTGCACTCTGCAAGAAAACAACCGGAATATCAGCATGAGAAAAGACAATACTTCCGGCTATAAAGGGGTTTTCCTCGATAGAAGCACAGGTCATTGGAAACCCGCTGTGTATGTTGACGGCAAAGCTAAACTGTTTGGTCAATTCAAAGATAAACACCACGCCGCTCTTGCGAGGGATTTATGGGCTACATTCTTTCACAAAGAGTTTGCTTCCACTAATTTTACCGTTGTCGGGTCAGGATCGAAGTTTTCAAGTGCATTTCCTGTAAATCTTGGACATTAACTTTGACGTATAATTTAGTGGTTTTAATATCCGTATGACCTAAAAGAGTCATCAGGTAAAAAATATTCCCCCCGTTTTTAACATATGTTTCAGCGAACACCCGCCGCAGCGAATGAAAAGATTGATCGCATTTCTCCACCCCGCACGCTTTTAAGAGCAACTGGTAATCACGGCGCACATTGTCATACATCAGCTTTGCCCCTTGTTTGGTACAAAACACCAGATCAGCATTATGATCTTTCAGATACTTAAACAGTATCTTTCGGCAGTCAAAACTAATCGGAATAATTCTGTCTTTGTTTCCTTTCCCTGTTACCTTGATTAAAAGGTTGTCAAAGTCGATATTATCTTTCGTCAGCGTTAAAAGTTCATTAATTCGGCATCCCGTATCAAGAGCCGTCAACACTATTGTGTGAATCCTGACCATTGCCGGACGTGGTTTGTGCTTAATAATTCGGGATAATTCTTTTTCATCAAAGGTTTTCATTATCCGCTGGTGGAATTTCAGTTTTTTAATTTTCAGATGTTCCGGCGTGTATCCATTTTCATACAGCCACGAAAGAAACGCATTTATTCCGCTGATATAGGTGTTGCAGGAAACAGGCTTAATTCCCTGTTCCCGCAGCCCAATCACGAAGGTAGTTAAGTCCTGTTTAGTCGGGACGGTTGAAGACGGGATTATTTTCTGATACGCTTTGAAACTTGAACGGTAAAAGATTATGGTTTTGGGCGTGACGTTTTTTACATACAGACGTTCTTTAATAAATTGTTCAAATAAAGCGGTCATACACTCAATTCTCCTTGAATTTTGTCTAGAAATGGCGTAAGTCCTTTATTTTCAAGCACCCTTAGCTCAGCTGGATAGAGCGTTTGGCTTCGAACCAAAAGGTCGCAAGTTCGAATCTTGCAGGGTGTACCATTTATTTTCAATAGTTTAACGGTGAAATTGATTCGCCGTTTTTCTTTTACTCACCCTTTTACTCACCTTTTCGTTTCAGTTTTCAATAAATAATCTCTTTATTCATCTAGTTTTTCGAGTTTGTGCCGAAACTTTAACCAAAAGATTTTTGCATCCGGCGGCACGATCTCAAGGAAAGAATCTATATGCCTGGTAACTGCATTTCTTTCGCTTTGGCTGGCGTTTTGATAGATGGTTAGCGTTTTGGCTTGTTGTTTGTCGAGATGCGCTTGTTTCGCGTCTTGTTGTGTCTGTGTTAAATTATTCATTAGTTACTCCAATTGATTTTTTTATTGATTGGTTGTTTAGAGAGGCTTTCCTAGCTTGACGGTTTAGGAAAGCCTTTCGTTTTTATTTGGCAAGTTTCAGACTTTGCCGATAGATGTTTGCCGTTGCTCCGGCGACGATGTGATAACGAACCAAACCTTTTTCAGCCATTTTACATTCACCTTCGCCAAGTTTTTCGCTGTTCTGGACAGCAAAACGGTTGGCAGCGGAAAACGATCGCGTCCCGGCGGATATGGCTGATTATTCACATTCAAGAAGAACGGTAAAACCACAATTTGTGCGCCCCGATGCTTATTCTATTTGCAATTGTTTCCGACAAAGCGCATAATTGCGAGACTAAAAGCCATTCTTTCCCAAATCACATTCTAATCAGACTCTTGCGAGATAAATTTATGAAACAAAAAATGGATTTTGCGCGGGCAGGTATCATCACCAAAACAGGCTGGCGAACCAGCGCGATTTTGTGCGCTTCCTTGTTCTTAACGCTGTTCTGCTGGACGGTCTGGCAACCGGTCAAAGCTGACTCGAGCATCGGAAATGTCCCGGCTGGCACAGAACCCTATGACGTTGCAGTCAATCCGGTGACCAATAAAATCTATGTTGCTAATTCAGGCAGCAATACTGTAACAGTGATTGACGGTACGAATAATACAACTACGACAGTAATAGTCGGCACAATTCCCGTTGCCGTGGCAGTTAATCCGGTGACCAATAAAATCTATGTCGCTAATGCGAGAAGCGCGAATGTAACGGTAATTGACGGGACGAACAACTCGACCTCAACAATTGCAGTTGGCACAAATCCCAATGCCATGGCAGTTAATCCGGTGACCAATAAAATCTATGTTGCTAATTCAGGCAGCAATACTGTAACAGTGGTTGATGGCACAAACAATCTGACGGAAACGGTAGCAGTCGGCTTAGGACCAATAGACCTGGCAGTTAATACGGTGACCAATAAAATCTATGTCGCTAATTCTGGTAGCGGCGGCAACACTGTAACGGTGATTGACGGTTCAAATAATGCGACAGTAGCAATAGTTGTTGGCGGGCAATCACTTGCTGTGGCGGTCAATCCGGTAACCAATAAAATTTATGTTGCAATTGGAAACAACAACAATGTAATGGTGATTGATGGCACGAACAATTCAACGACATCCGTCAGGGCTGGCTTGATTCCAAATGCTATCGCGGTTAATCCGGTAACCAATAAGATCTATGTCTCTAATGCCGGCGACTTAGATTTTCCCTTTACCAGCAACATAACGGTGATTGATGGCACAAACAATTCAACCACAACGGTGCAAACTGGAAGATCAACACCCACAGACTTTGCGGTCAATCCGGTAACCAATAAAATTTATGTTGCTAATCGCAATGACGCGACTGTATCAGTAATTGACGGGACGAACAACTCGATAACAACCGTCACGGTTGGCTTGACCCCAAATGCCGTGGCGGTGAATCCGGTGACCAATAGAATCTATGTGGTTAATCAATACAGCAGCAACGTCACGGTGATCAGCGGCGATGATAATTCGACAATGACCGTGGCGGCTGGCACAATTCCCGTTGCCGTCGCAGTCAATCCGGTGACCAATAGAATTTATGTCGCAAACCGAATCAGTAACACCGTAACGGTAATTGCTGGGACGAACAATTCGACAACAACCGTCGTGGCTGGGTCTAATCCCGGTGATGTCGCGGTCAATCCGATAACCAATAAAATCTATGTCGTTAATAACTTGAGCAACAACATCACGGTAATTGACGGCAGCAATAACACGACGACAACCGTCGTCGCCGGCACAAACCCCATTGCTGTCGCGGTAAATCCGGTGACTAATAAAATCTATATTGCTAATCAAGGCAGCAACAATGTAACGGTAATTGACGGGACGAACAACTCAACAACAACCGTTGCGGCTGGCGCAACTCCCCGTGCCATAGCAGTCAACCCGGCAACGAACAATATCTATGTGGCTAATCAAGGCAGCAACAACGTCACAGTTATTAACGGGACAAACAACTCGACGACAACCGTAGCGGCTGGAACAAGCCCCTGGGCTGTAGCGGTTAATCCGGTAACCAATAAAATTTATGTCGCTAATTTAGGCAACGCAAACGTAACAGTGATAGACGGTACGAACAACACGGTGGCGGCGACGCTCGCTGCTGGTTCACAGCCCTTTGCCGTTGTGGTCAATCCGGTAACGAATAAGATTTATGTCGCCAACTGCGGTTCGCAATGCGGCGGCAGCGGCAGCGGCGATGTAACGGTAATTGACGGGACGAACAATTCATCAACGACAGTTACGGCTGGCACAAATCCCGATGCGGTGGCGGTTAATCCGGCGACGAATAAAATCTATATCGGTAATTTTAACAGCGCGAATATCACGGTCATTGACGGGACAAATAATTCGACAACAACAGTTGCGGCTGGAGCTGGTCCCGATGCTATAGCAATCAATCCGGTGACAAATAAAATCTATGTCTCCAATCGAAACAGCGCGAACGTCACGGTAGTTACGCCCGTGCAGACCAATTCGATTCCGCTGAATACTTCAATTACGCCCGTTGCCAACAGAACGGTCAACACGCCGACACCGACCTTCTCATTGCTTGCGACTTCGACTTATTCCCCAATCGCACCGCCGCCGCAAAATATCTATTTTCAAGTGGACACCCTCATCAATCCGTTTCTGCGTGCCACTGAACAGAGCCGCACGGCAACGACTTTGACGGCTAATGCAACGACACAGCCATTGCAGCCCGGCATTCATATTCTCTACTTTTTCGCCACCGACGGTTCGGACGCCACTTCCATCAATCCGTCTCGAACCGATGAAGAGAACTTTGATAATAGTGTTGAAGATGCCGCACCGGAATCGAGTGCGATCATCGGCGGCATCAACGCTTACGTATTTCTGTATGCTCCCGCAACACCAACACCGACTCCAACGCCGACACCGCTGGACACGGACGGCGACGGCGTGCCGGATTTCAGCGACAACTGCCCGCTTGTTGCCAACGCCAACCAACTCGACACGGACGGCGACGGAATCGGCGATGTCTGCGACAATTGCCCGACGATACCCAACCCGGAGAAGATTGCTTTTAGGTCTCAGCGCGACGGCAACTCTAATATTTATGTGATGAACTCGGATGGCACGAATCTGATGCGTCTGACCAACAATACGGTATTTGATGGCGTTCCGTCATTCAGTCCCGACGGCTCGAAGATTGCTTTTGTGTCCGAGCGCGACGGCAACCTTGAGATTTATGTGATGAACTCGGACGGCACCAATCAGATGCGTCTGACCACCAATGCGGCATCTGATAACTCTCCGTCATTCAGTGGCAACGGCTCAAAGATTGCTTTTGTGTCCGAGCGCGACGGCAACCCTGAGATTTATGTGATGAACTCGAATGGCACGAATCAGATGCGTCTGACCAACAATCCGGCATTTGATTTAGAACCGTCATTCAGTCCCGACGGCTCGAAGATTGCTTTTAGCTCCGCCCGCGACAATGGCAACAATGAGATTTATGTGATGAACCCGGACGGCACGAATCAGATGCGTCTGACCAACAATCCGGCAGATGATGTAGAGCCGTCATTCAGTGGCGACGGCTCGCAGATTGCTTTTAGGTCCTTCCGCGACGGCAACCTTGAGATTTATGTGATGAACTCGGACGGCACCAATCAGATGCGTCTGACCAACAATCCGGCATTTGATTTCGCGCCGTCATTCAGTCCAAACGGCTCGAAGATTGCTTTTGTGTCCGGGCGCGACAATGGCAACACTGAGATTTATGTGATGAACTCGGACGGCACCAATCAGATGCGTCTCACCAACAATTCGGCATTTGATGTCGAGCCGTCGTGGGGCAGACAGTTGGATTCGGACGGCGACGGCATCGGTGATGCCTGCGAGCCAATGCCGACTCTAACGCCGACCCCAACTCCTACTCCGACACTAACTCCTACTCCAACACCGACGCCGACACCAACTCCGACCGCTACTCCAACTCCAACCCCGACACCAACGCCTACACCGATGCCCACCGCGACACCAACCGTAACTCCGACTCCTACGCCAACTTTAACACCAACTCCAACACTGAAAGCCGATTATCAATTTCAAGGCAATTTAAATAGTTCTGTTGCTGGCGCACCCCCAATGCAGAATTTAACCGGAAGCGGCGGCGCAAATTCTTTCGTTTCGGATACGGTTGACGGTTATGACCGACAAAGCCTACGTTTTCCTATCAACAGTGGTTTGAGCGTCAACACATCCGGCGTAATTCCGAACAATGCCTACACAGTCGTTATCTTGTTTCGCTTCGACCAGCTAGACGGTTATCGTCGTTTGATGGACACAACGAACGGTTTAATTGACCAATGCGGCGGATATATTTTTAACTCTCGTTTCGAGTTTGAAGCCACGACTAACAACTCGATTTTGTTTCCAAATCTTTACGTCCAAGGCACAATTGTCCGCGAAGCGTCGGGCAGAGTCCGCGCTTATCGTGACGGTTATTTGAAAGTTGATGTCGCAAACGACGGCGGCTGTTTTGCGATTAGCAATAACTTGATTCGTTTCTTCCAAGACGACGTTCAAGAACCGAACGAAGCCTCACCGGGCAATGTCGCTCGAATTCGGCTTTACGACGCGCCGATGACGACGGCGCAAGTGCAAGGACTTGAGCGCGTGCCAAATGCCACGGGCGGCGGGGAGCAATCGCTTCTTTTTTATAGCGGACGCGATGGCAACGCCGAAATTTACACGATGAACACCGGTGGTAGCAATCAATTTCGATTGACCAATACCCCGACGGGCGCAAATACTTCGGTTGACATCACGCCGACTTGGTCTCCAAACGGACAAAAAATCGTCTTTGCCAGTTACCGCGATGGAAACTATGAGATTTATACGATGAACCCCGACGGAAGCGGTCAAACCCGAATCACCAATAATCCACTAACGGACTATTACCCGCAGTTCTCGCCTGACGGCAGCAAGATTTTGTTCAGCCGTTGCGATGTTACCGGACAAGGACTTTGCGACATTTGGGTAATGAACGCCGACGGCACGAATCAAATAAACTTAACGAATAATCCGGCTGATGACGATTACGGCAGATGGTCACCCGACGGCACTCGAATCGTTTTTGGAAGAAATGAAACAGAACAGAGATGTTTATAAAGGAGCTTGGGGACAAGATGAATAAACTAATTAAACTCTACCGCTTACTGATGAACAGATCAC
>MWVX01000078.1_pt1 | contig 27165 bp, 19 predicted proteins | sample 1047311 | NCBI WGS metagenome assembly MWVX01 (sample SAMN06349984, study PRJNA376086) | soil metagenome | isolation source: MtG-4 sample Antarctic (ecotone) soil | place: Antarctica | collected 2015-01-13 | reverse complement strand
CGCCGTGCCGGATGAGCGCCTTCCCGTTCTGGAAAAACTGAACAAGGCACAAAAGGTAATTCCTGCGACCGTTGAATTTGTTGATATTGCAGGCTTGGTTCGAGGTGCAAGCAAAGGCGAAGGTTTGGGCAATCAATTTCTTGCAAACATCCGCGAAACCGATGCCATTATTCAAGTCGTGCGCTGTTTTGAAGACGAAAACATTGTTCACGTCGAAGGCTCGGTCAATCCGGTTCGGGATATTGAAACGATTCAAATTGAACTTGCTTTAGCTGATTTGGCAAGCGTCGAGAAAAGACGCGACAAAGCGCAAAAAGGCGCGCGAGCGGGCGACAAAATTGCCAAATCCGAACTTGAAGTAATAGAAAAAATTCTGCCTGCACTTGAAGAAGGCAGACCGGCGCGCGCCGTCAAATTGACCAAAGAAGAACGCGCCATCGCCAAACAATTTTTTCTTTTGACGACGAAGCCGACTATTTACGCGGCAAATGTTGACGAGGAAACCTTATCAAACCCGGACGAAAATAATCACGTGCAAAAAGTCAAAGAACAAGCGGCACAGGAAAACGCCGAAGTTGTAGTGATTTGCGCGAAAATCGAAGCCGAACTCGTTGCTTTAGAACCGGACGAACGCAAAGAGTTTTTAGCGGATTTAGGTGTAATGTCGAGCGGCGTCGATAAATTGATAAAATCGGCTTACAAAATGCTCGGCTTGATGTCGTTTTTGACCGCCGGTGAAAAGGAGGTCCGCGCGTGGACGATTCCCGTCGGCACAAAAGCTCCGCAGGCGGCGGGCGAAATTCATTCGGACATCGAGCGCGGTTTTATTCGCGCTGAGATTGTGGGCTACGACGATTTAATCGGCGCGGGTTCAAACGCGGCAGCGCGTGAAAAAGGCTTGACACGGCTCGAAGGCAAAGATTACGTAATGCAGGAAGGCGACGTTGTGAATTTCCGTTTCAACGTCTAAAATATTTAGACTTTTTCACATTTTATTGTTATCATCTATAAGTATGCGTAAGTCTTTCGGACAAAATACGAAAAAAATCGTTGCTGCATCGTTAATCTTTTGGATGAGCGGCATCTTGTTTTTGTTTTGTTGCGAAACTGCGAAAGTCGAGGCGCAATCAGAAAGCTGTCCACTTGCCAAAACGCATCATTGTTCTAAACAAACTGCCAGCGACGGTGTTTCGCAATTTGCTTCCGTTCAACCGGAACAGCAGGCGTTTGATTGCTGCCGGTTTTTGCCGCAGATTTTCGACAAAGCGAGAAAAATTGAAAAGATGCAGAAAGTTGAATTGGCAGCCGCCAGCGCAACGGTTTTGCAGCCTACATTTTCAGTTGCAATTCATCAATTTCCCGCCCTGAAAACTTTCCGTCCGGTTCTTATCAGCCGGGAAAATACGCATTTGAAAAATTGTGTTTTCAGAATTTAAAGAGAAGCCTCGAACCTTTTTAACGTCAAACTCATCAGAAGTTTGGCAAACTTTCAGGCTTAATCTTTAAATATAGAGGAAATTAAAATGAAGAAGAGAATTATTTTAGCAATATCCGTGATGTTTATCTTAGGATTGACCATTACGGCTTTTGCTCTTAGTCAATCGAATGTCGTAAATAAAGGGTCGGCGGATTCGTGCGCGATGAAAACTATGAACGCGCAAAACGCCGACGGTCAGTCAAAGGCTTCGTGCTGCGATAAAGACGACTGCTGCTGCAAAGGCGATTCCTGCCCGATGAAAGGACAGGGCGAAAACGCTTCGGCAAGCTGCTATTCGTGCTGCGGCGATTCGTGTCCGATGAAAAGTAAAACAGCGGAAACATCGAGCGTCGATTTGAAAAACGTAACGGTTGCGACCGGCGAAAGCTGTTGTAACGGCGGCGCGTGTTGCAGCAAAAACAAAAAAGTCTAGAAACTCCGGTTGAGTTTCTAAGGACATAAAGACGGCGTATGTTAAAATTACGCCGTCTTTTTTATTTTCGATTTTATTTATGTTCGGAACGCTTTATCTCGTCGCCACGCCAATCGGAAATTTATCCGATATCTCAGAACGCGCTTTGCAAACGCTTAGAACGGTTGACCTTATTGCTTGCGAAGACACGCGGCACACCGGAAAACTGCTCAATCATTTCGGCATCTCCAAAAAACTCGTCAGCTATCACGAACACAACGAACAGGCGCGAGCGGAAGAATTTGCCAAACTGCTCGAACAGGGAAAATCAATCGCCGTCGTATCGGACGCGGGAACGCCCGCGATTTGCGACCCGGCATTGATACTCGTGCGAAAGGCGCACGAAATCGGCGCAGCTGTGACGGCGATTCCGGGCGCGGTTGCATTCGTCAATGCTCTAATCGTTTCGGGTCTGCCGACCGATTCGATTTTTTTCGGAGGTTTTCTTCCGTCAAAAAAAACGGAAAGACGAAAGCGTTTGGAACAAGTAAAAACAATTCCCGCAACGCTTGTCTTTTATGAAACGCCACATCGTCTCGCAAAAAGTTTAGTTGACTGTTTAGAGATTTTAGGAAATCGAAAATCCGCCGTCGTGCGCGAAATCACAAAACTTCACGAAGAAATTGTGCTTGAAAATCTGGAAGAATTAGCCGAAAACTTTTCTCAAATTGTTGTTAAAGGCGAAATCGTTTTAGTCTTTGACCGCACGGAAGTTCAAAGTTCAAAGTCAAAAGTCAAAAGTCAGAAATCAATCGGCGAGCGCATTGCCGAACTTGAAAATGAAGGAATCGAGCGCAAACTTGCGCTCAAAAAAGCGGCAAAGGAATTTGGTTTGGCGCGTTCCGAAGCGTATAGAATTTTGCAGTCGGAAAAGAATAATTTTTAAACCGAAATTCGGTTACTTTATGCAGACACGCAAAACTTCCGCTACGCTCCACGCCTGCGCGATACAGCCGCGCGATTTGAAAGGCGCGTCAGCGTCGAAAATTTCCGAGATTTGTCCAATTCCGTTTTCGGTCAGATGATTTTTGAAACCTTCTAAAATTTCATTCACTCGATTTTCGGTTTTATTTCCCTCAGGATTTACTTTTCTATAGGCATCAACAAACGCGCCGATAAGCCAACCCCAAACTGTGCCTTGATGATAAGCGGAATCGCGTTCAAACGGCGAACCGGTATAAACGGAATGATAATTTTTATCCTTTGGCGAAAGCGAGCGCAAGCCGAGAGGCGTAAGAAGTTCGGCTTCGACTTTTTCGACAACTTTCTTTCCCCTGTCCACATCAACAATTGAATTTTTTAAGCTCACGGCAAAAATTTGATTCGGGCGAACAGACGCATCTTTTTCTTCGCCGTCAATCACATCGAATAAACATTCTTCCGGCTCATTCCAAAAAATTCGGTTAAAATTGGTTTTAGCTTCAATCGCCATTTCCGCATATATTCTTCGGTCTTTTTCGTCCGCGAATTTTTCGGCAAAACCCGTCATAATGCACAGTGCATTATACCAGAGCGCTTGAATCTCGACGGCTTTGCCCGCACGCGGCGTGAAAACAGTATCGCCGATCTTCGCATCCATCCACGTCAATTGCATACCGATTTCGCCAGCGTGAAGAAGTCCATCCGAATCAACTTTGATTTGAAAGCGAGTTCCGCAGACGTGCCGGAGAATGATGTTGACGAGTTTTTCGTAAAGCTTTTCGCGGACAAAATCATAATCGTTTGTCTTTTCGACGTAAGCGCGAACGGCTTCAAAATACCAGAGTGTCGCGTCAACCGTATTGTATTCGGGAATCTCACCTGCATCTGGAAAACGATTCGGCAGCATTCCTTCGGAAATGTGTCTGGAAAATTCGAGCAAAATACTTTTCGCAATCTCCGCGCGATTCGTCGCCAGAGTCAAACCGTTTAAGGCAATCATCGTGTCACGTCCCCAATCGGAAAACCAATGATACCCGGCGATTACTGTTTTGCCCGCGCCCCGCGAAACGACAAATTGGTCAGCCGCGAGAACAAGCTGTTTTGTAAAATCATCTTTGGCGTCGGTTTGTTTTATCAAATTTTCGCGCCGCCGGATTTCGTTTTTTTCAAAATTTTGCGCTTCTGAAACCGTTTGCTTTTCGGTTGAAGCAATAATAATTGCATTTCCAGACAAATCGAATTTCAAGCTGAATGGCTGAAACAAATCCTCCCGAAAATCATAACCGCGCTCGCGTTCAATCGCATATTCAAAATTTCGATACCAAACGCCTGTATTCTCGATTGACTGCGCGTTGTGCGCGAAATAAAGCGGCGGTATTTCCGCGTAAGGCTTGACCGCGATAAAACCGTCACCGACTTCATAACTCAAATTGAAATCGGCATTTTCGTGCTGCAGCTGATGATAATCGCAAAACGAAAGAAGCGGTTTTAATTCTAATTGGACTTTGGAGTTTGAACTTCGAACTTTGGACTTGTACTGGACGACTGAAGTATTCTCGCCGTCAACCATAAAAATCTTCTTTTCGATTTCAATGCCTTCAATCTGAAAAGTCCAGACAGGAAAAGGCGCAAGCCGAAAGTTTTTCAGGTATTTGTAGCCGTCTGGATAAATCGCGTTTGGATACTGATTGGCGGATAGTTCAAAAGTTTTGTCGTCGATGCGAAGCATTTCCTCAAACTTTGAAAGCATCGTCACGCGCCCGAGCGGAGGTTTGGTCGCGGCGGTAAGTAGTCCGTGATAACGCCTTGTGTTTGCACCCGAAACGGTTGACGAAGCAAAGCCGCCAATGCCATTCGTTTCAAGCCACTCGCGCAAACTCGCGCTTTGAAAATCGGTGCAAATTTCCGAATCGAAGCTGATCATCTCGCTTTATAAACTTCTAACATTGATTCAGGTATTACAAAGCGTAACGCGGGGCGAGATAGTTTGCAAAGTTGCGGTAATTTTTAGACGAAGAAAAATGAATTTGGAGTTTGAATTGCGAAATCTGGAATTTAGAACTAAACAAACAAACCTTCAGTCACGCCTTTTTCATAGATAATCATCAGACCCAAACCGACGCTGAAAAGTCCGGCGATGCCTTGCAGAATAAGGTTGAAACGGTTAAAACGCAGTGCGGTTAGTTGAAAAGGCAAGCCGACGAGAAAACTCATCAACATCATTCCGCCGATTGAGCCGACGCCGAAAATTACGATGTAAAGCAAACCCATCGCTCTCGATTCAATCGTCGGGATAACGAGCAGCATCAACGCCGCGCTGCCTGCAAGACCGTGAACCATTCCGATAATCAGAGCGCGCGAGCTGAAACTTAAACCGTGATGCGTGTCCGCTTCGTCTTCTCGCCCGATTTCGTGAAGGTGCGGATGAGCGTGCGCGCGTTCGCCGTGCGCGTGCGAGTGAAAATGGAGCGTTCCGCCTTGTACGATTTTTCGCAAAACATTCAGTCCGAGCAAAAACAACATCACGCCGACGCAAAATTCCAATCTTCGCTCAGTTATCTCGCTGATGTGAAAATCCAGCAGAAGCACGAAAATGCCCGCAATGACAAGCGAAATCGTGTGTCCCAAACCCCACAAACCGCCGACGAGTGCGGAACTGAAAAGACCTTTTCTTTCCGATACAATTGTTGAAACCGCTGCTAAATGGTCGGCTTCGGTGGCGTGTTTTAATCCGAGAAAAAATCCCAGCGACAAAACTGTCACCGTCGAGGTTGAAAAAATTAATAATAAAATTTCTGACATCAGGAAGCCCGATTAAAATTAAAATCTACATTAAAGAGTTATAACAGATAACCGCGCCGACGCAAGCAATAACAAACGCGCTGAAAACGGGCAGGGCTTTGACGATGCGATTGTTGCTCAAAGAAGGGTTGTTAAAAAATTTGCCGGCGTAAAGAAACGCCAGTCCGACAACAGTTAAAGTCGCTGCCAAGCCAATACTGAAAACGAGCGTTAAGACGATTCCGTAACCAATGCGATTTAAGGAAATTGCCGAAAGCATCAAAACGAGTGCCGACGGACACGGAAGCAAACCGCCTGAAATTCCCAACGCCAGAAGGCTGCGCCAGCTGATTTGTTCCGGTGGCAGATGCGTGTGAGTCGAACCGCCGTGCGTGTGCGTTAAGCCATCGCCGTGAGTATGGTCATGCGTATATTCTTCGCCGCTGTGCGAATGATGGAGATGCTCATCCTCATCGTGCGTGTGGCTATGAAACTGTCCGTCTTCGTGCGAATGCGTGTGTTCGCCGTGGTGATGCTGCCCGTTTGTTTTCCAGCCAAAAGCCGAAAATAAGCGGTCTTTGAAAAGCGTCAAACCGATAAAGAAAACAAGTAGTCCGGAAACAAAACTTAGAAACGGCAGCAGACGTTCGGGCAAAATATAATTTGAAGCAAAAAGCGCAACGATGCCGAGCGCGAAAACGCTAAGCGTGTGGGTAATTGTTACGGTCAAACCAAGAAATACGGCATGTTTAACCGTTCCGCGCGAACCGACCAGATATGCACCGACCACAGTTTTTCCGTGTCCGGGCGACATTGCGTGCATTGCGCCGAAACCGAAAGCTAAGAGTAGACCGAAAAGCATTACTGGAAGTGTAACTTCTCCGTTTATCAATTCGGCGAATTTATCTTTTTCGATTGGCGCGCTCGTCGTGTGTCCGTCACGATTTTGCAGAGGTTTGACGTTTGCCGCAAGCGCCGTCGCAGAGGACGTGAAGGAAAATTCCGCGCGTCTTTCGCTCAAAGGCGCGTTTAGCGATTCGTTCGGATACAAATTCAGTGCGTTGCTGACGCCGCTTCCGAACGCCGTGCTGTCGAAAATGCTGACGCCGCCCGCGCGCCCGACGACGATTTCATTCCAACCGATTCGTTCCGTGTTATTTTTGTTTTCAAATTGCAGACGGTGAACGGCGTTCGATTGAACGCTCGTTAAATCGCCGGTCAAATTCCACTCGGCGCGCAGCGTCTGCAAATTTCCAGAACCGCTTCGGAGTTCGATATTTTTTGCCGTCGGGCGCAGCATAATTGATTGTCCATCAACCAAAATCTGCAAATTTGTGACGAAATCAGGTGTGATCTTTTCGAGGTAAACGTTTAATTCTTCGGCGGATAGCGAGCCGTTTTTATCCGTATCGATGTTTTGCGATTCCTGAAATGTCGGAATTTCCGCCAAATCTAAAACCGAATGCAGTTTGACCTGCGATTTTTCGACTTCAACGTGCGAATACTGGTTAACACTGAAATTGCCGAGTGGATGCGCCGCCGCAAAGCCGACAAAAGCGAAAATAAAAAGCGCGGTCGATAAAAAAAACTTCACTCGCATATTTTAAGACAAAAAAATTTCTGGCTTTAGAGTCAGAATTTGAATGACAAGGTTTGATTTGCTGGTTTTAGCCATTCAAATTCCGACTCTAAATTTTGGGCTAGACTATTTGATTTCCCGCAATACCGATTTTGCGTTGTCGGATTGCAAAATATCGAAAAACGGATTAGTCTGCAAAGCTGCTTGCAGCAATCTTTTCGCTTCTTTTGTGTTGCCCAAACTTTTTTCAATCATTCCGGCGTGGTAGAAAATCCGCGCGTCCTTTGTTTTCAAACGCATTGCTTCGGTGATTGCGCTTTTCGCTTCCTGAAACTGTCCTTTTTTATACAGACACCAAGCGTAAATGTCTGCTGTAAAAATATCTTTTCGCGTTTCGTGTTCGCGCTTCGCAATCTCCAGAGCTTCGTCGAGTTTCGTGTCGCGGTCAGCCCACAAAAGCGCGAGGCGGCGCTGGTCAGTATTGCCGGGTTGCCGTTCGATAAATTGCGCTAATTCATACTGCTTATTCGCCTCGTCCTGTTTTCCGATTTTAGAATATACATCGCCGAGATAAATAACGTCTTCCACATTAGGAACTCGGTTATTAGATTCGGTCAAAAATTTGACCGCTGATTCAAAATCGTCTCGCGCGGCACGAGTGCGTCCTTTTCCGGCTAAGGCAAAATGGTAATTCGGAAACACTTTCAAAGCCGTATCGTATTGTTTTTCGGCTTCGGCGTAATTACCAATTTTGAAAAATTCGTTACCCAAATGAACTAGACACCAAGCCTGCGATTCTTTGTTTAACGGGTCGGCGATTTTTGCCGCCGTCTGCATCGCTTCGATTGCGCCTTTCGAATCGCCGTGCAGCGAGCGAACATACGATACGCGCGCGTAAGACTCCATGTTCGGGCGCAAATCAACCATTTTCTGCACTACGTCAATCGCTTCCTTGTAGTTTCCAAGTTCGACATTCGCATCAGTTAATACACCGTAAACAAAAGCATCCTGAGGATATTTCGCTTGCAGTTGAGTCCCCGCTTCGAGTGCTTCGGCAAAACGGTGAAAAGTCAGCATCAGAGATGTTCTGAGCTTTTGTGCGGTAGGGTTTTCCGGATCTAGTTCGAGCGCACGACTTACGGCAGTTTCGGCTTTTGAGTTTAAGCTGAAATCACCCGTTTCCCGTGCTGATTGAATATAAGCGACGGCGAGAGAATTATAGCCGTTCGGCACATTCGGATTTTTATCAATCAATTTTTGCGCTTCCTCGATTTGCCGATTCGTCGGACTCGTGGCTGCGGAATTTTCCGGTTTGCTTTCAACGACTGGAGGTTTTTCGCTGGCGGACGAGGAATTTTGATTACACGCGCCGCCCGACAAAACAAGCCAGATTAAACCGACAATAATCGCAACAGAAAATGTGAGAGATTTGATTTTTCGCATAGCTTTGTTGCTATTAACAAATCAAGCGGCAATGCCGCTTGATTTGCCGTTTAAGTTTATTAGAAACGATTACTTTTTGGAGATAACCGTTTCGATTTGAAACGGTTATCTCAATTAAGCAACTTTTTCTGCTTTTCGGCGGATGACAATTACTTATGGAGTAAATACAACTGCGCCGCCAACAAAGTTCTGACCAGCCGGGAAATCCACCGGACGCGGCTGATTCCCTTGATTCGGCGTTTGAAGATACGGGAAACGGGTTAGAAAACCTTCAAAGTTTGCAGCCACGCCATCGCCGAAAGTATTGTTCGGTGAACCAGGAACATTAAACGCAGGCGTGAACGGTGTTCCGCCCAAGAGTGCGCGAACCTCGATGTCAGGCACATCGTCAAAGACGCGCCGCCCGTTCGGGAAGCCGCCTAAATCACCACCGAGAATGCCTAAGCGACTGGCAGATGCAAGCGGAGTTACCGGAAGTCCCGTGTTTAGACGCAGCATTTCGTGCGGTTGTCCATCGTTACCGGCAATAACCGTCGTAAAGGTTGGTCCTGTAGCCGCATTAACCGGAATACCTAACACAAAAATTTGTGCAATATCATTGCGCGGTGCAGGAGGAATGTTTATATTAACGCCGCCGCCGCTAAAAATACCGTAGTTAGCCAAAGTAAACTGAATGATCTTCGGAAGTTCAGGGTCAAGCACGGCATTTACGACACGCGCGACAGTTCCGTCAAATTCCGGCGACAGCGAGTTGAAAGCGTCTTTCAAGTCAAGCGGAACAATGACTTCATTGATAAGCGGGTTGCCGAGACGCGAAATTTGTCTCCACGCGCCTTCACTGTTTCTTGTTCCGTCCGATTGAATAACTCTGGTTCCGCGACGGCTGGCGGTCGAGAAAATACCGATTACCGCGTCCGCAGCCAGCGAATTCGCCGGAACAGCACGTGAACGGGTTAAAGCCTGAATCGGAACTTCAATCGCAATCGTACTGACGTTTTTGGTCCTTAATGAATCAACACCTCCGGTCGGTGCGATTGAACGAAAGTTAATAGCGTCAAACACACCGCCTACATCAATGAAAAACCCTTCATCGCGTTGTCCGGCGAAAACTCTGCCGCCGAACGGTAAGGAGTAAATTGCCGGTTGCGCCAGATTTGCTTCATAGTTTGGCGTAACGCGCGGTCCGATGTTTGAAGGTGGTGTTCGCAGTCCACCGGCAAGCATAGTACCGCGGCGTCCCGAACTGGCTTCGACGCGCCTTACGGTGTAAGTTTGCGGCATATTGTAATCCGGGTCATTCAGCGAAGAAATAACGCCGGGGGTTCTACCGGAACCAAAACTCTCGTTAATGGTATTCATCCCAAGCACAGTGTTCGGATTAAGGATTTGCGTTGTAAACTGAAATTGATACGTGATATCTTCGCGTCCGTCTCCGGTATTGTCAATTTTGATTTCATACAAAACGGTATCGTCGAAGCGATAAAATTGCGGTCCGCCCGACGGGTCTTGAAATGGAATAAAATTAGAGATAATCGTCACAAAACCCTCGCGTCCCGCCTCGGTACTGCGGAAAGCATATACGTCGGTATTATCTGCGTATCTGTCCATACTGATAAGCGGTGCTTCGACATGGCTCGATGCGAAAGTCGGTATACCCAATAGTGCTAAGCACAGCGACAAAACAAAGAAAATGCGAGTCATTTTCAAACTTTTTTCATACAAAAATTTTTTCATTTTTTCTCCTTCCTCTATATTAACGACCGGCGTGCCGGTTTTTTCAAAGCGGCACACTAGCCGCTATCAACTTTTAGTGTGTGTCATAGTTGGCAACCGGAATATCGCCGTTTTGTCCAAACTGTGTTTGTGTTTGGACGTTGTCTAAACTGCGCAATACAAAAAAGTTTCCGTTTTGTGGTCTGAAAACTGCAATGTCGGTTTTGCCGTCGCCATCATAATCAGCTTGCGCCGTCAGGTCCGGTTTTGTTCCGAATGGAACGGCTCGAAACGAATTGTTTGAACTGTTCAGAATAAACCACGTGTAAGGCGAACCGAGCCGGACTACCGCAAAATCAGTTCTGCTGTCGCCGTCATAATCACCGGGAACGACTAAATCGCTACCCAGTCCGAACTGCACAGCGGTAAAACCATCTCGACTGCGCTGAACAAAAAACGTCGCCGGACCACTTCTATCTGCGCCGCTACCACGATACACAGCTAAATCGAATCTGCCGTCGCCGTCATAATCGCCCGGCGCAACTATGTCGGTAGCCAGTCCAAATTGTTCGGCACGGAAGCTACCGTCTCTACTATTATTGATAAACCAAACCAGGTTAACGCCGATTCTGCGAACAACGGCAAAATCGGTTCTGCCGTCGCCGTCATAATCTCTCTGAACCGGCTCGTCGCCGGTTGCGCCGAATTGAAACGCCTGGAATGAATTATCCGAGCTTCTCAAAACGAAGAAAGTACCGATCGCCGGTCGGAAAACCGCCACATCTCCTTTACCGTCGTTGTCATAATCGCCGGGTGTTACAATATCGCCGGCTTGACCGAATTGAACTCCGCGAAAATTTCGGTTGGCATTGTTTGGATCAAGCGCAATAAAAAAAGTATTATTGCCTGTTCGGAAAACAGAAAAATCCGCTCTTCTGTCGCCGTCAAAATCAAGCGCTTTGTCGGCGGATGTCCTGGCGTCAACATTTATAACCGCTCCAACAAAAAGCAACGCCAATAAAAAAGGCACAGTCCTATAACTATACCTGCTGAATCTTTTCCTCATATTCTTCATATTCTTCCTCTCCCCTAAAAATAGTTGAAATTAAATTTTAGCAGTTTTGCCTCTGCAACAACTGCTAAAACTCAATGAATGCCGTTAAGCAAGTAAGCTGATAGTTAGTCTTACAGTTAATTTGTTCGTAAATGATAATAAAACAGATTCATTATATAAAGGAACTTTTAAATCCCCTTTACCAAAATCGAACTAGCGAATCGGTATTGTTCTCCATCTACGCACATATGACCACGATGAATACGCGATTGACGCGCCTGCAAAAATGTAGGCGCGTCAATCGTGCTTCGTTTAGTGTGTGTCATAGTTGGCAATCGGAAAATCACCGTTTACTCCGAACTGAACAATTTCTACAGTGTTATTAGTACTGCGCAAGGTAAAGAAAGTTCCGAGTGTCGGTCTGTAGACAGAAATGTCAGTTCTGCCGTCACCGTCATAATCGCCTTGCGTCGTTAGATCCGGTTTCGTTCCGAATGGAACGGCTCGAAACGAATTGTCCCTACTGTTCAGAATAAACCACGTATAAGGCGAACCAAGCCGGACTACGGCAAAATCGAATCTGCCGTCGCCGTCATAATCGCCCGGAACGACCAAATCGCTTCCCAGTCCGAACTGCGCGACTGTCAAACCACGGTCTCTACTGCGCAGAACGAAGAACGTCGCCGGACCGGTTCTATCCGCTCCAGAGCCGCGATATACAGCTAAATCGTATCTGCCGTCACCGTCATAATCGCCCGGCGCAACTATGTCGGTAGCCAGTCCAAATTGTTCGGCACGGAAGCTACCGTCTCTACTATTATTGATAAACCAAACCAGGTTAACGCCGATTCTGCGAACAACGGCAAAATCGGTTCTGCCGTCGCCGTCATAATCTCTCTGAACCGGCTCGTCGCCGGTTGCGCCGAATTGAAACGCCTGGAATGAATTATCCGAGCTTCTCAAAACAAAGAAAGTACCGGTCGTTGTTCGGAAAACAGCAACATCCGCTCTCCTATCGCCGTCATAATCGCCCGGCGCGATAATATCTGTCGCAGCAAGACCGAACTGAACTGCACGGAAATTTCTACTTGCACTGATGAGCGGGTCAAGAGCAATAAAAAATGTGTTAATTGCAGATCGGAAAACAGAATAATCTGCTCGATTGTCACCGTTAAAATCAAGCGCCCTGGTACCCAGGTTATTTGGGGTGCCTGGTGGTGGAGTCGGGCTAACGGTCGGTGTCGGAGTTACAGTTGGTGTTGGAGTTACAGTTGGTGTTGTTGGTCCGCTGGGGATAAGAATCGACAAGCCGGTCAGACTCGTTGAGCCGTTACCGATATTGCTGATTAAAGTCGCCCTGCCGGTTGCCAAATCAATTGAGTAAAGACTTGAACCGCCGGGGATAACAGTAAGAGCGGCAAATGCCTCATTGCCCCTACCGATGTCAAAACCATTGACATCTGATGCGTCAACGCCAAGAAAACCGATCGGAATAATTGTTCCGGCATTTGCCGGGTTTTGTTGATTCAAAGTATCGCTAAATGTGTCAATAACGTAAAGTACCGTCGATGTTGCCCCGGCAACGTTGTTGGTATAAGCGGCGCCGGTAACATTCGGCATTCTCGGATTAAGATCCGGGTCTTGGGAGGTAAGCGCTCCGGTATTCGGATCAAGACGCAAATTTTGTCCTGTATTGCTGACTACGCGAATAAGGTCAGGCACAGGGTTAAAATCAAAACCGAAGCTTGTTCCTTCCAGAGCGAAAGCACCTGAGCTGCCGACTTGGGTAGCAGCACCGGTTGTCAAATTAATGGTCAAAAGGCGATTGAGACTTCCTAAAGCATAAAGCTGCATGTTGGAAGGACGAAAATCGATTCCTAAAATAGTTTCGCCAGCTCCAAGACCAGTTATCGGTCTGGTTGCACTAATCGTGCCTGGTGTTGCACTATCGAAACTTATTAACTGATTGTTTGTCGTAACGCCGTAAATCGTCACAGCTTTTACGCTGGATAGACCGGCAATAAAAAATAAACCCAATAAAAAAGGCAAAGCCATAAAACTACGCCAGTTAAATTTTCCCTTCATATCTGTTCTCCTCTTTCTAAACTCTTTGAATGAATCAAAAAAACTCTCAATTTGTCAGGTAAGAAAAAACAAATCAAAAATAATTTTGTAAAAATTTGGTAATCCTGTCGGCAAGAAAACAAAGAAATTTGTTCTGCACCAAGGTATTCGTTGATACTAGCACAAATAGATTCAAGCGGGAAACAATTTTTTAACAAATTTCCGCCGAATCTTCCGGCAAGTGCGAATTTTGCCTTCGTTTGCTATTGTTTATCTTTAACCGTTGCCTTTTTATAAATTCAAAAATTATTTATGGACTCGAATCGAATCAGAAATTTTTCAATCATCGCACATATCGACCACGGGAAATCGACGCTCGCCGACCGGATTTTGCAATTGACCGGAGCGGTTGCCGAGCGCGATATGGAAGCGCAGCTGCTTGACGATATGGACTTGGAGCGCGAGCGCGGAATCACCATCAAATCTCACGCCGTTCGCCTCGATTATAAAGCCAAAGACGGCACGGATTATATTTTAAATTTGATTGACACGCCCGGTCACGTTGATTTTTCCTACGAAGTTTCGCGTTCTTTGAGCGCGTGCGAAGGCGCGCTTCTCGTCGTTGACGCATCTCAAGGCGTCGAAGCGCAAACTTTGGCAAACACCTATCTCGCGCTTGAAAACGACCTCGAACTCATTCCGGTTTTGAACAAAATTGATTTGCCGAGCGCCGAACCCGACCGCATAAAAGAACAAATTGAAAATATTATCGGTCTTGACACTTCTGATGCAGTTCTGGCATCGGCAAAAACCGGCGTCGGCGTCGAGGAAATTTTAGAAGCGATTATCAAAAAAGTTCCCGCCCCGCGCGGCGATAAAAACGCACCGCTCAAAGCTCTGATTTTCGATTCATGGTATGACTCTTATCGCGGCGTGATTGTTCTGTTTCGCATCATCGAAGGCACAATAAAAAAGGGAACGAAAATAAGATTTTTCAACACCGGACGCGAGTATCTGGTGGAAACGCTCGGCGTGAATCGACCGCGCCCGACGCCGATTGACCGGTTAAGCGTCGGCGAAGTCGGCTTCCTGACCGCTTCGATAAAAACCGTCGCCGACGTGCAAATCGGTGACACAATTACCGAAGCCGCACGTCCGGTTGATACGCCGTTTCCGGGTTTTCAGGAAGTCAAACCGATGGTTTTCGCCGGTCTTTATCCGACCGACAACGCGCAATACGAAGAACTGCGCGACGCGATGGACAAATTGCGCCTCAACGACGCTTCGTTTTTCTACGAGCCGGAAAGTTCGACCGCGCTCGGTTTCGGTTTTCGCTGCGGATTTTTGGGCTTGCTGCATATGGAAATTGTGCAGGAACGCCTTGAACGTGAATTCAATTTGGATTTAATTACAACCGCGCCCGGCGTGCGTTACCGCGTTACGACGACCGACGGCGTAGTCGCGGAAATTGATTCGCCATCGAAAATGCCGGACACGGGCAGAATTGACAAAATCGAAGAGCCGTTTATCGAAGCGACGATTTTGACAAACGATACTTTTCTCGGCGGAATCCTGCCGCTTTTGGAAGAAAAACGCGGTGTGCAGAAAAAGTTTGAGTTCGTTACGTCAAACCGCGTAATGCTCGTCTATGAATTGCCGCTCAACGAAATCGTGCTTGATTTTTACGACCGCCTGAAATCGGTTTCCAAAGGCTACGCTTCGCTCGATTACCATCTTTCGGATTATAAGGAAAGCGACCTTGTAAAACTCGACGTTCTGGTTTCGGGCGAACCGGTCGATGCACTGTCATTGATTCTGCACCGCGCCACTGCCGCTTCAAAAGGCAGACTTGTAACCGCCAAAATGAAAGAACTTATTCCGCGCCAGATGTTTGAAGTTGCCATCCAAGCCGCCATCGGCACAAAAGTCATCGCCCGCGAAACCGTCAAAGCAATGGGCAAAAACGTCATCGCCAAATGCTACGGCGGCGACATCTCGCGCAAACGCAAACTACTCGAAAAACAAAAAGAAGGTAAAAAGCGAATGAAAAAAGTCGGGCGCGTTGAAATTCCGCAGGAAGCTTTTTTGGCGGTTTTAAAGGTTAACGAAAGTTAAAAATAAAGCGTCGTTAAATTATTTAACGACGCTTTATTTTTTTTTATAATCTATTTATTATTCTGCCGCTTGATTTTCCGAACCCAGACGCATCAGCGCGATGCCGTGAATTTTTTCCTGTGCATCTTCGTCAATTTGTTCCGTGCCGCTGAACCACGCATTTATTTCTTCAACCGGACGACCGAGCGCGAGCGCGAGTTTATCGTTGTCCGAGTCGAAAGCCTGCGTTTTTAATTTTTGCAAAAGCTCGACGCTTTCCGAGTTTTTACCTGTTCCTGAATTTGTATTTTCGTTCATCATTTCCTCTTGATTTAATTTTTTAGAGCAGTCTAAATAATGCCGCGCCTTCCAAAACTTTTCAAGTTTTGAAAAGTTTTTACCGTAAATTTTAGCCTGTTTTATAAGTTCGGCAATAAACGAAACTTAAAGCACGATGATTTTTCAGGTTGAAAATTCGCTATCAATTAAATCGCGCTTTGTTGAGTTTGCCGGTTTTCTGTGATAAGTTTTTTTACATTATGAAAGTAATAATCCGCTAATCTAAGCCGCAAATTTTATGTTCGTTTCCATACTCGTCAAACTTTTTTCGGCGACAAACGAACATCGTTTTATTCCTTAATTTCTCGGGTAAATAAAGTTTTATATGTTAAAGGGTTCGGAAAAAATTTCCGTGCAGACGGAGACTGATTCTTTTTGGTCAATTTTGCGCGAATCTGTCAGAGGCTCAGACCGCGATTTTACGAGCGGTTCAATCGGAACGGCGATTTTTGTTTTGTCTGTGCCGATGATTTTGGAAATGCTGATGGAAAGTGTTTTCGCCATTGTTGACATTTTTTTTGTCGGCAGACTCGGCGCGGACGCGGTAGCAATCGTCGGCATCACCGAGTCGATGATGGCGCTCGTTTATGCGGTTGCAATTGGTTTGGCAATCGGCGCGTCGGCGACCGTGGCGCGTCGGGTCGGTGAAAAAGATGCGGAAGGCGCATCGAAGGCTGCCGCGCACGTTATTTATCTCGGATTGATTGTGTCGGTTTTGATGAGTGTCGTCGGCATCGTTTTCGCGGCAGATTTTCTGCGACTGCTCGGCGCGTCCGACACGGTTACTGCCGAAGGCACGACTTTTACGCGCATAATGCTCGGCGGAAATTCAGTTGTCGTATTTTTGTTTTTAATCAACGCGATTTTTCGCGGCGCGGGCGATGCGGCGATTGCGATGCGCGTGTTGTGGCTGGCGAATTTGCTGAACATCGTTCTCGCGCCGTGTTTTATTTTCGGCGTCTGGTTTTTCCCCGCGCTCGGTGTAACCGGCGCGGCTGTCGGGACAACCATCGGGCGCGGCTGCGGCGTTTTGTTCGCGCTTTTTTATCTATTTCGCAAAGGCGGACGCATTACGATTCATCGCCGCGATTGGCAAATTGATCTCGCCTTGCTGTGGAGTTTAGTCAAACTTTCCGCCTCAGCGGTTTTGCAATTCACAATCGGCACGGCAAGCTGGGTCGGACTAATGCGCGTCGTGTCGTCTTTCGGCAGCGAAGCAATTGCCGGCTACACGATTGCCATTCGCGTCGTGATGTTCGCGCTGCTGCCGTCGGTCGGTTTGAGCAACGCGGCGGCAACGCTCGTCGGACAAAATCTGGGCGCGGGAAAACCCGAACGTGCAGAAAAATCGGTTTGGCGCGCGGCTTTTCTCAACGCGGCGTTTCTCGGATTCGTCGGGCTTATTTTCGTGCTTTTTTCGCACTCGATAATCGGCATTTTCACCAGTGAAGCGGAAGTTTTGCGCTATGGCACGGACGCGCTGCACATTATCGCTTACGGCTTCGTTTTTTACGGTTTCGGCATGGTTTTGGAGACGGCGTTTAACGGCGCAGGCGACACTTGGACGCCGACTTATTTGAATTTATTTATTTTCTGGCTGTTTGAAATTCCGTTCGCTTATATTTTGGCTTACCATTTTAATCTCGGCGCAAACGGTGTTTTCTGGGCAATAACTATTGCATTTTCCGTACTGGCGGTTGTCTCGGCAATTTTGTTCAAACGCGGGAAATGGAAAGAGAAAAAAGTTTAAGAATAGTGGTGAAGGATGAATGGTAAATGATGAATGTCAGAAACATTCTTTAATTCACCATTCACCACTCACCATTTACCACTATTCTTTTAGTCTTTAACAACTTCAAATTCAAATTGCAGCTCTTTGCCGCGAAAAATATAGCTCAAGTAGAATTCCCAAAATTTTCTGGTGAAGCGAAAACGCGGCGATTTCGTATCTAAATTTACAAGAAACTCAATTCCCAAAGCGCGCCACAAATTTGCCAGGGAAACATAAGTCCGAATCGGTTTTAAGCGAACGTCGGTGTAAAAATCGAAAACCTGCCGGTCGGCGATAAATGTGTTGAACGAGTAAGAATTAAAATGGTTGCGGTGCGTCGGGTCGGTCGCCCAATCGGGGTTTGTGTAATGCGGTGTAAGGAGTTTGATGCGCCCGCCGTTTTTCGTGATGCGGTAGAGTTCCGAGACGAAAGCCATTATGTCGGGAATGTGTTCGGCGACGTGATTCGAGACGATTTGGTCAAACTCATCATCGGCAAACGGGTACGGAACGTCGCCGAGGTCGTGAATCACGTCAGCCGCCGTGCGCGGATTGTTGTCTATGCCGATGGCGCCCGCGTGTTTGTTGTTGCCGCAACCGACGTCAAGGATTTTCATAAGGCAGATGTCAGATGTTGGATGTCAGATTTTAGATGCGAGTCTTTGCTGACATCCAGCATCTGACATCTAATATCTACTTTTCAAAACTTATCGGCGAGTTCCGTAATCCCGCAGCGTGGGCAAATTAAAGTTCGGTGCGCTGCATCCGCCCACTTTGCCATTGCTTGATTGGAAAACTTCGGTTGTTTGCTTTCGGCTTCGCCTTCGCGCAGCAGACGCGAATGTTTCGCGCACGAATTTGCTGCGCTTTCAGCTTTTAGTTCGAGCTCGCACGGTCTGCAAATCCAGCCGAAACCACTGTTATAAAAATCGTTTAGCTCAATTTTTTCCATAATAAAAATTACACAAATACGAATTATAAAAGAAAAAAGGACAAGTCGGAAACTGATTTTCCAATTCTTGTCCTTAAATGTTTTACTTGGCTAAGCCCGTAAATTTAGAATCTTCTTTGCGTCGGTCGAGACTGTATTTGCTGCGGCAGCGGAACAAGTTTGACCGGAACGGTCAGCGTTCTGCCATCGCGATTGATTGTAACTTGAACCGTGTCGCCGATTTGCTTTTTGTCGAGCAGACGGAAAAGGTCGTCACGGTCGTTGATTTGTGTACCGTCAACCGCCGTCAAAATATCGCCGATTCGTCCCTGCTGCATTTGATATTGTCCGCGCAGACCGGCTTGTGCCGCCGACGCGCTTGGAGTTGTTTCGAGAATCAACAAACCTTTGTCGGCAGGCGGCTCAAAACCGCTTCGTTCAAGCTCGCTCATTGATGCCAGCGCCGCGCCGAGTTTCGGACGGCGAACTTCGCCGAACTGTATCAGTTGCGGAACGACGCGCTTGGCGATGCTGACCGGAATGGCGAAACCGACGCCGACCGAGCCGCCCGAGCGCGACAGGATTTGCGAGTTGATGCCAATCATTCTGCCGTACTTATCGAGCAGCGGTCCGCCGGAGTTTCCCGGATTGATTGATGCGTCGGTTTGAATGGCGCCTTCAATCGGGCGATTATTGGCACCGCGAATCGGGCGCTCCAAGCCGGAAATTACGCCGGTTGTCAAGGTTCTGTCCAAACCGAACGGATTTCCGATGGCTAAAACTTTCTGCCCGACAGAAAGTCTGTCCGAATCGCCGAGTTGAATAACAGTCAAGCCGCTTGCCGGCGGTTCAATTTGGATAACGGCTAAATCTGTATCCGGGTCGCCGCCGATAACTTTTGCTGGATATTTCTGCGCACCGCCGAGACTGACCATTAATTTCTGCGCGCCTTCGATAACGTGATAATTCGTCAGAATTCGTCCCTGATTATCAATCACAGAACCGGAACCTGAACCGCTCGGCGTTTCACTCAAAGCGCCAAAATAATTTTGGCGAAGCTCTGATGATGTGATAAATGCCACGCCGGGCGAAAGCGTGCGATAAACCTCAATACTGTTTTGCTCGTCGCTCACCGTCGAAGGCTCGCTGATTACCTGGGGAGCAGCGGTGTCTTCGGCTGACGCGATATTCGCCATCTCGCGTGCCTGCCAAATGCTGCCGCTGCCGAAATTACTTACACAAGCCATTAGTCCAACTGCAATAAAGGCTGAAGCTAATGCCAAAAACAAAATTTGTCGCGCCGACAATTGATAAACTGCTTTTTTTGACATAATTCTTTATTTCCCGTTTGTAAAAATTTGTATCTTTATAAGATGCCGAAGTTTTCAAAATGCGTTGCGTATACAATTACGAAAAAATTTAGTTTCTTGTTTCGGACAATTTCAAAATTAAGAAATCGGCGATGTTTTATGGCGATGCTTTATAATGAAGGATAAGTGATATTGTATAACCGGAAAACTCGCAATTGCACAACTTGGACAACGATTAAAAATCGTATCGCGTCATAGCAGAGATTTTACGCCAAGCGATTCTATAACTTGGTTTTTACAAATAATGAGGTGGAAAAATGAAACATTCATTTAATGTCAGATTTTTAGTAGCAACTTTGGCGGCATTTTTTGTATTCGGCACAGTTGATAGTTTTGCGCAAACAAAACGCAAGCCAACTATTCGCCGAAAAACGACGACTATCAGAAGAGCAATCGTTCCGAGAGTGCCTGTCAGAACCGTCGCTACTTTATATACCGTTCAAAGAGGACAAACCGTTCGCGTTCGTATGAACGAAACTTTGAACTCGAAAACATCAAGAATCGGCGATAAATTCACCACGACCGTAACCGAGCCGGTTTATTCGGACAACGGAGTTATCGTAATTCCGACGGGCAGCACAATCGTCGGGCGGGTTGATTCGGTCAGAGCTGCTAAAAAAGGCGGCGACCCGGGTTCGATTGACGCCAGCTTCGTCGAAGTAAATCTGCCGAACGGCACGCGGCGCACAATCAACGGTTCTTTGACCGATTTGAACACAAAAAAAGCGAAGAGCGACGCTGAAGGTTCGGCGTCCGGAGACGAAAGAAAAAACGATAAACTTATCTTTATCGGCGGCGGCGCGGCGGGCGGCGCGGTTCTCGGCGGTGCAATCGGCGGCGGTAAAGGCGCGCTTATCGGCGGAATTTTAGGCGGTCTCGGCGGTCTCGCCGGCGAAAGATTTACCAAAGGTGAAGAAGCTGAAGTCAGAAGCGGAACCGAGTTCGGCGTCTATCTGAATCAGTCAATCTCGCTTCCAAAATTCGCCGAAGTTAATCAGTGAAACAGTAGTCGGTAATCACTAGCTCGGTAATCGGTTATTGGTAGTCAGCAGAACAGAAAATGAGCGTTGGTAAATGTGAATAAATTTATTCACATTTACCAACGCTCATTTTTTAATGCAACAAAACTGACTACCGACCACTGCTAACTGATTACTGACAACTGCCCCCAATTTCTTCAAGTTGTTTGATAATTTTTTCAATCAACCAATTCGGTGTCGAAGCGCCTGCCGTTACGCCGACTCTTTCCGCGCCTCGAAGGTCTTTCGCATTTATCTCGTCGCCGGTTTCAATCAAAAAACTTTTCGCGCATTGCTCCTGACAAACCGCGAGAAGTTTGCGGCTGTTCGACGAATGCCGTCCGCCGATAATATAAAACGCATCGACTTCGCCTGCCAGAGCGCGCGCTGCGTCCTGTCGGTCGCGTGTGGCTGAACAAATCGTGTTGACAACCTGCACTTCGTCGTCGGTTTTGCTCTTTACGGCTTCGGCAACATCGAGAAAATTTTTCAACTTTATCGTCGTCTGCGAAACGACGAGCGGATTTTTCAATTGCGGCAAACGGGCGACTTCTGCGGCGTCTTTGACGACAAAAGCGTGTTCAGGCGCGTAACCGAAAACGCCAATCATTTCCGGGTGTTGCGGGTCGCCGACGACGACAACGTGCCTATTTTGTGCGGCGGCGCGAGAGGCGAGTTTTTGAACTTTTGTTACAAACGGACAAGTTGCATCAACAACCTTCGACGCTTTCGCGCGAAGCTCGGCTTCGACCTGCGGTGTTACGCCATGCGCGCGAATGACGGCTGTCTCGCTGCGCTGAATCTGTACCGGTTCGCTAATCGTCGCCACGCCTTGTGCCGCGAGCCGCGACATCTCCTGGTCGTTATGAATCAGCGGACCTAAAGCGCGTACCGTGTCGCCTTCATCTAGTGCTTCTTCAACCATTTCGACGGCGCGTTCGACGCCAAAACAAAATCCATATTCGTCTGCCAGTAAAACTTGCATAATTTTATCAACCGTTTAACGATTTGTTTCATTTTACCAAATCTTAAAAATTTTATCTCAAATTCAAACTTTAATTTCGCATTAAAATTTTATCAATTCCAATGCTTTAGTTTCGACCACATTTCGGGAAGCGACTGTTTCAGCCCGCGACAAATAAAAATTTTATATTTTTCTTCATTCATCGAATACGGATGATTGACTTCCGTTTTTTCCTCGACGATTTGACAATTTTTCTCCGCATCTTCGCGCTTGCTGCCCAAAACAATTAAAACTTCGCCTGTATAACCGCGATGTCCCCATAGATGATAGCTTTGATGTCCGCTAATCGCTTTCGGTAAATTATATTTCGTGCCGAAAAAATCTATCGCTCCGGCTTCACCGTAATTTGAAGCGTAAATCCCGGTCTTCTCGCGTTCTTCCGGCGGCAAAGAATTATAAACTGCGGCAACCTTTTCGACCATTTCCTGCCAGCCGAATTGGTCGCCGTAAACCTGCGGCAAAACGCCTTCGTGAGAAACTTCGGTTTTCGGCGGCTTGATGCCGAGCGCGTTTTCATACCGCAAAAACGTTTCGACTGATAAAACCGGCAGCGCAAACGGAAGCGCAACGAGCGCCATTCCAACAATCAAAACGGGAAGCGCAATTTTGAGAAAGCGCAATACTCGAATTCGCTCGAGAATTTGTTCCCACCAAACCGCGCCCGCCGCAAAAAGCATCGGATAAACAGGCGCGAGGTAGTAATCTTTCGCTTTCAAAAAAATCATCAATGCGAGCAGGACTAAATAACAAACTCCCAAAAAACGAAATTGCTTGCCGTTTTTATCGCCGAGAAAATACCAAACGCCCGCTAGCCAAACGGGAAGAGTTGTCGGCAGCAACATAAAAATCTGTGACCAGACGAATCCGAGCGGCGAGAGAACGACGTTTTTGCCGCTTTTTTGGACGTTTTGCAAAAGCTCGAGCGTGGCGAAATTATTTTGAAATTGCCAAACGATATTCGGCAGAAAAATCAAAATCGCAATCGCGCCCGCAAGCCAAAACCACTTGTTCAAAAAAACTTTTCGCTTGCGCGTTAAAATCAATCCGGCGACAAGAGCCAAGCCGAAAAACGCCGCCGAATGTTTGTTCATCAAAGCGATTCCGGCGAAAACTCCGAACCAAATCCAATAACGCGAATTTTCTCTTTTTACAGCCAAAACTGCGAAATAAACGCAAGCCATCCAAAATACAGGCTCGAACGAATTCATTGACAAAAGATTGTCAAGTGCGAAATAAACCGGCACGCACAAAACGCACAAGCACGCGAGAAACGTCGCAAATCTTTTCCCGCCGAGTTCTTTGACGAGCAAGCCCGTCAGCAAAATTTTCAGCCGACGACGACAACGTGCCTATTTTGTGCGGCGGCGCGAGAGGCGAGTTTTTGAACTTTTGTTACAAACGGACAAGTTGCATCAACAACCTTCGACGCTTTCGCGCGAAGCTCGGCTTCGACCTGCGGTGTTACGCCATGCGCGCGAATGACGGCTGTCTCGCTGCGCTGAATCTGTACCGGTTCGCTAATCGTCGCCACGCCTTGTGCCGCGAGCCGCGACATCTCCTGGTCGTTATGAATCAGCGGACCTAAAGCGCGTACCGTGTCGCCTTCATCTAGTGCTTCTTCAACCATTTCGACGGCGCGTTCGACGCCAAAACAAAATCCATATTCGTCTGCCAGTAAAACTTGCATAATTTTATCAACCGTTTAACGATTTGTTTCATTTTACCAAATCTTAAAAATTTTATCTCAAATTCAAACTTTAATTTCGCATTAAAATTTTATCAATTCCAATGCTTTAGTTTCGACCACATTTCGGGAAGCGACTGTTTCAGCCCGCGACAAATAAAAATTTTATATTTTTCTTCATTCATCGAATACGGATGATTGACTTCCGTTTTTTCCTCGACGATTTGACAATTTTTCTCCGCATCTTCGCGCTTGCTGCCCAAAACAATTAAAACTTCGCCTGTATAACCGCGATGTCCCCATAGATGATAGCTTTGATGTCCGCTAATCGCTTTCGGTAAATTATATTTCGTGCCGAAAAAATCTATCGCTCCGGCTTCACCGTAATTTGAAGCGTAAATCCCGGTCTTCTCGCGTTCTTCCGGCGGCAAAGAATTATAAACTGCGGCAACCTTTTCGACCATTTCCTGCCAGCCGAATTGGTCGCCGTAAACCTGCGGCAAAACGCCTTCGTGAGAAACTTCGGTTTTCGGCGGCTTGATGCCGAGCGCGTTTTCATACCGCAAAAACGTTTCGACTGATAAAACCGGCAGCGCAAACGGAAGCGCAACGAGCGCCATTCCAACAATCAAAACGGGAAGCGCAATTTTGAGAAAGCGCAATACTCGAATTCGCTCGAGAATTTGTTCCCACCAAACCGCGCCCGCCGCAAAAAGCATCGGATAAACAGGCGCGAGGTAGTAATCTTTCGCTTTCAAAAAAATCATCAATGCGAGCAGGACTAAATAACAAACTCCCAAAAAACGAAATTGCTTGCCGTTTTTATCGCCGAGAAAATACCAAACGCCCGCTAGCCAAACGGGAAGAGTTGTCGGCAGCAACATAAAAATCTGTGACCAGACGAATCCGAGCGGCGAGAGAACGACGTTTTTGCCGCTTTTTTGGACGTTTTGCAAAAGCTCGAGCGTGGCGAAATTATTTTGAAATTGCCAAACGATATTCGGCAGAAAAATCAAAATCGCAATCGCGCCCGCAAGCCAAAACCACTTGTTCAAAAAAACTTTTCGCTTGCGCGTTAAAATCAATCCGGCGACAAGAGCCAAGCCGAAAAACGCCGCCGAATGTTTGTTCATCAAAGCGATTCCGGCGAAAACTCCGAACCAAATCCAATAACGCGAATTTTCTCTTTTTACAGCCAAAACTGCGAAATAAACGCAAGCCATCCAAAATACAGGCTCGAACGAATTCATTGACAAAAGATTGTCAAGTGCGAAATAAACCGGCACGCACAAAACGCACAAGCACGCGAGAAACGTCGCAAATCTTTTCCCGCCGAGTTCTTTGACGAGCAAGCCCGTCAGCAAAATTTTCAATGCGCCCGCCAGAGCAGAAAAAAGCCGAATCGCAAACAGCGAATCGCCAAAAATCATTCGACTCAATTTCGTCGTCCAGGCAATCAAAGGTGCGTGGTCAGGATAGCCGAAGGCGAGATGTTCCGAGCAGGCAATAAAATAAAGCTCGTCGCGGAAATAGCCGTAATTCGAGTTAAAAACGAAATGCAGAACAAGCTTAACAACAGCGAAAGCGAGAACAATCACCAGCGAACTTCGCCAAAAACTTTCCGTCGCGCATTGGTTTTCCGGCGCATTTTCGCTTGCTGCTTCCATAATGTTTTCGTCAGCGATAATTTGTTCGATTTTATTCGACAGGTACGGCAAGACAGAAACGATTGTTCGCCAAAGTTTCTAGCGAATCGGTTCGCGCAGGATAAGTTCAGCCGTCGCGCGCGCCAGATTTGCCGCCTGCGGATTGGCGTCTTTCAAAAATGCAATCTGCATCAGCGCTTCGCCCGTGCGCGATAAAAGGCGAATCAAATCACCTTCTTCGGCTTTTGTTTTGAAAACCAAATCATTCCAATCCATTCCATTCGCCCACGCTTCGCAGGTTGCCGCCGCCGAAAAATTCATATCCGGCGCAGGTTCGACGCCGTTTTTCCATTCAACGTTTGAAACATCAAAAACGATATTTTCAAATTCAGTCAAAACGTCCAGAATTTTGTCTGAAAGATAAAGCTCGCCGAAATTTCTGTCAGAATCTGCCGCCAGCGCCGCCATCAGACCGGCAATGTGTTTCGGCTCCAAGCGTTCAAAAAGTCCGTGTCGCAATGCTTCACCGACAAGAAGCGGTCGGTCAACGCGCAAATCGGCAAGCCATTTTCCGCGCTCCGTAACCGTTTCGCCCGTGAAATCTAAGTAACCAAAATGATGCAGAACGCGCGCGCGATGCTCGAACGGCGTCCAGATTTCGCTTTTCAGAGTTTCGATGTCGCGCCCGGTTTTTTCTAAAAACTCGGCATCCGCCCAACAATCCCAGAGAAAACTCGTCGCCCGGCGTTTTTCGTCTTCGCTCGCGTTTGCGGGTAAAAAACTTTCAATAGAATTGCCGACGATTTCAATTGCGTCGTCCGCATCGTTTTTTCGATTTGACGGGCGCGGCTCGTTTATCGGCGGATTTTTCCCTTCTTCGATTTCGTGAAAAGCGTCTTCCCACGCTTCTTCCGTAATTTTGTAGATTTTTTCATAAACGCGGTTGACGCGCGTCAGTGCGAAACTCGTGCCTTGACCGTCTTCGCGCATTGCGGAAACCTTTTCTCCGTTGACGCTGATGACCAGAAAAAACCGTTTGCCGCTTCTGCCTTGCGACACGATTCTGCCGGTTTTTACCGCTTCCCGCAGCCAGTCAGCGCGTATTTCGCCGCGCGATATCGGCATTTTTTCTTCGAGTCGAAGACGCGCGTTTGTCAGACGTTCAAAACCGCGCACGTCGGCAATTGAAAAATCAAACTCGCTTTTCTCCAATTTGTTTTGCAAAACGCGCAAACGATTTTCCCGTTGTTTTTCCAGACGCGTTACAACTTGCAGAGTTTCACGAAAGGCGAAACTTTTCTCGGCGATGTCGCGCACCTGAGCAAAACCGCCGAAAGCGTCGAGCAAGTTTAAAAGGCTCGTGTAAGTCGCGCGAAACTTGCTTTGCAGCGCATCGGGCGGCGACTTCAGAAGCGTTGCAATGCGCGGCGGATTTTGAAAATTAGACGGCGCGAGAACGACAAAGCCGACGTTATCTTTGCCGCGCCTGCCCGCGCGTCCGGTCATTTGTTGAAGCTCACTCGCTTGCAGTGAGCGCCAGCCGTCGTTGCCGCGCGTGTCGGCGTTTGAAATAACGACCGTGCGCGCCGGAAAATCGACGCCCGCCGCAACGGTCGAAGTCGCAAAAATCGCATTCAGCAGACCTTTCGACATCATCTTTTCGATTAAAAGTTTCCACGCGGGAATGTGTCCGGCGTGATGCGCTGCGATGCCCGACCGAAGCACGATTTTGCGGTGTTTGTGCGATTTTATTTCGGGATAAAGTGCTGCGAATTCCTGGTAA
>MWVX01000077.1_pt1 | contig 27289 bp, 27 predicted proteins | sample 1047311 | NCBI WGS metagenome assembly MWVX01 (sample SAMN06349984, study PRJNA376086) | soil metagenome | isolation source: MtG-4 sample Antarctic (ecotone) soil | place: Antarctica | collected 2015-01-13 | reverse complement strand
GCAGGAATATTTTGAATCCGAGGGTTTTCCAACTTTGATTGCCGACCCGCGCGAGCTTGAATACGACGAGGTTTCGCAGGCTTCGGGTATCGGTATCGAGGCTTTGCGGTTTTACGAGCGAAGCGGATTGCTCGGAAGACCGGCGCGGACGGCAAGCGGTTATCGCGTTTATGACCAAAGCGTGCTTGACCGACTAGCATTTATCAAAAAAGCGCAGATGTTCGGATTTTCGCTCGACGAAATCAGGCACATTATCGCCGAGAGCAATGCCGGAGAAAGTCCGTGCGCTGAGGTGCGCGAGATTGTGCGTCGTCGCCTGTCCGAACTTGATAAACATTTGCAGAATTTGCGCCGTTATCGCAAGGAACTCGCGGCGACGCTCGAAGGGTGGGACGAAAAGGGCGCAGCGGACGGCGACGTTTGCGGTTTGATTGAAGGCTCGAAAATGATAGCCGAACCGATTATTACCGAATCTGCTTTAAAACGGAGAAAGACAAATAAAATTTAAGGTAAAAATATGGAAACACAAAATACGACGGAAACAATTACTGTAAAAACGCCGGATATAATCTGCGGCGGTTGCGCGGGCAGCATTAAAAACGCACTCGGAAAAATGGAAGGCGTCAAAAAAGTCGAGGTCGATGTTAATACCAAAATGGTTTCAATCGAATACGGCAAACAGATCTCGCGCGAGCAGATTACAGCTCAAGAAGCGAAGGCTAATATTCCACCATTTATTGGAGTTTATAAAGTTTATTGCAGAGCCGTTTATTTATTTTTGTCGATTTTTCAAAATTTTTACAAACGAACCGGAACGAAGTTCATCTGGCGAAAGAGTGGTTAAATTCTGAGCTTCCTGTTCGGTCAGAGCGCGGCAGTTGATTGCGCGGAGGAAATAATTGAGCAGCCCTTGTCCGGTTGCCGCATCGTCAAAAACATCACCGACAAGCGTTGCCTGCGCAGCCTTTGCGACAAAATTGCTTAGTCGTTCGGAAGCCGCGTCCAAGCCTTCGAGAAAGAATGTATAAACCGCCGCATAGCGCGTTGGAAATTGAGCCGGATGTAAATCCCAACCTTGATAGAAGGCGTTGGTGAGCGAATGTCGGACGTGGTGGTAATGCAGCTTCCAAGCCCGATGCACGACGGCGCGATTTTCCGCTTCCTGTGTCGCAGTTAGCTCCCCACGATGCGGCGCGACAGGCATAATATTTGTCGCGCCGTCCGACAACCAGATTCCCGTCCCGCCTAAGGAAACCTGCATTATATGACGTGCGAAATCGCAAGCTGGATGCAGCATATCTTGATACGCGGCGGTGATGCTGCAACTCGCCGTATAATCGTAGGTGCCGAAATGCGCCGCTATGCAGCGTCCGCGGGTGGCATCAAGCAGTTGCGGGAGATGGGTTTCGCCGCGTTCATTGATGATTGATTGCGTCGTTTCAACCATCATTTCCATTTTGAGTGAGCCTGTCGGCAGACCGAGTTTCGGCTCAAGCAAATCGAAGATGTCGGCGAGGGTCGCCACTTGCGCTGGATGCACGATTTTCGGCAGCGTAACCACAAAATTTTCTGGTAAGTGTCCGCCGGAAGTTTCGACAAGCGTTGTCAAAAACAAATCAAGGGTGCGAATGCTGCGAGCGTGTAACTCATCCGAAAATGTTTTGATGCGAATACCGAGAAACGGCGGCAGCGTTCCTGCTTCAAGACCTTTCGCCGCTTCCTGCGCGGCTGATACAGCGTGTCTGTCCTCTTCGTCATCGGGGCGCGAGCCATAGCCGTCTTCAAAATCAATGCGAAAATCTTCGACTGCTTCCCGTACAAGTTTTTCCCGAACCCGCTCATAAATTGTATCGGCTAATTTATCCGGCAGTTCGAGTACTTGCGCGAAAGTCTTCGCATCTGGCGCATACGTATCAAATGAGCGTATCGCAAGTGTGCCAAGACGCGACGCAGTGTCCGATTTGAAAAGGTGCGCACCGCCATACACGGTATGAACCGGCTGTCGTCGACCCGATTCGCCCGGATAGCGCGATGCGAACGCGCTGAGAGACGATTGTAGTCCTTTAGTGATTTGCTGCATTGATTTCTGAGAAAGTGTTGTTGTCATAGAAAATTTATAAATGATGATTTTCCTGTTTTTTCAATTCGCGTTTCGGCATTTTCACTAACGCGACAATCGAGCTTCTATCAACCCGTGTGGCTCGTCCGTCGGCAAGAATATCTGATTGCCGTTCTCCAAGCCTAAACGCGCCAAATCTACCGGCAAATAATGTATATTCGGAAGCGAGAACGATATTTCCGCGATGCCGGGAAATTTCTCCAGCACTGCTTCGCCCATCGCGTAAAGCGTGTGCTGCACCGAAAGGCTTTTGTGTTCGGCAAAAGTTTCGATAATCGTTTGCCGTATTCCGTTCCAAGTGCTACCAATAACCGAATCAGCATTGGCATATTGCCAGTTCGCTTTGATGGAAGTGGCAAGGATTCTGTCAGTCACTTCCGGCAGTGTTGTGTATTGGTCTTTGATATAGCCGACGAAACCCGATTCGGTTGTTTTCAGGACAATTAAACCTTCAACTCCCGATTCAATGGTTGCGCCTTCACGCGCAACACTGACCTTTGCAGTGCGCTTTTCGTTGCTGCCTTTGATGAAAGAATGCGGGTGTGATTGCTCGCCTAAAGCCATACGCGCCCAGCCGTGTTCGGCAATTTCGATAATAACTCGCGTTGCGAGCGGATTGTTTGTCAAAAAATGGTTCGCTAGACGCAGCGCAAATATTTCGATTTCATCAATTTCCTGTGTCTGCGAGGCTAATGCATAGACCGTGTTTTTCATCGTGTCGGTGGGCAGGACTTTGCTGTTATCGCCAACAGTGTGAACTTCTGTAAATTCGCCTTCAAATGCTATATGAACGGTAGTTTCTTGTATTTCGTGCCGTTCGCCGCGCCGCGCAACTTTCATCAGCCGCACGCGCGATTTGCCGTATTTGTTGTGGAGTATTTTGACTGACATAAATTTAACTTCCGCGATAAGTCGAATAACCGAACGGACTCAGCAACAGAGGAACGTGATAATGCTGCGCCGCATCGCGCACAGTAAACGCCACCGTTACCTGTGGATAGAATCCTTCGATTTGTTGCTTCGTGAAATAAGTTCCCGTGTCAAAAGTGAGACGATAATTGCCTGACAATAAATCTGTATCCGGCGCGAGCAAATCGCGCAATCTTCCGTCGTCATCAGTTACACCTTTACCGATGACTTCCCAGTCTGGTGAGGTTTGCCTTTCCAATATGACAAGAACGCCTCGCGCCGGAAAGCCCGACGAAACATCCAGAATATGGGTAGTGATTGCGCTCATTTAATTTCCCGCTTCTAACAATTTTTTCAACCTGATTTCCGTTATTTTTCTCTGTTCTTCAGCCGCGATACAAAGTTCAACATCGGCGGTGTTACAGACACGCTTGCAGCAAATTTCAAGCATTTCTTCCGCGCTTTTACCGGTAGCGCAAACAATAAATATATAACCGAACTTCTCTTCATACAAACGATTGGCTTCAGCTAATGCGTCCAAAACCGAATCGGCTGCGGTGCGCGTGCCGGACTGTTCGCCGTGCGACCAGTCGGCAGACTGCGCCTGTTGTTTCGGGGCAGCTTGACGCGCACCAATTTTGGGATGAGCGTCGAACGCTTCCAGCCAATTCTCAGGCTCAAGATTTTGCCAGATTTGGTTGGCTTGCTTGACCAGCGCTGTGGAATCAGCAAAAGGGCGCATCTCGGTCATTTTGCGCGCCCATGCTTGCGAACCGCAACAATCAAGAAATCTTGCTTCCGCAGTTTCGTGCGGAGCGTTATTTAGCTTTTCCAATCCTTCGCTCATTCCGAGAGTCTACCGTAAAGACGCAGACGGCTTACGCCGCCGTCTGGATAGATGTTGAATCGTACGTGCGTTACAGTGCCGCAGTTTTCAAGTTCGTCAACAAAAATATGCCGTGCGTGAGCTTGAAGCCTAGTCTTTGGTAGAAGCTCCTGCCAGACAATCTCATCAAGATTTGTATTGCTGCCCGCTTCAATCGAACAGCTTTCGGGGTAATTTCCTTTGAAGTGCGACGTATCCACTTCAACACGCTTGATAGTTCCCGCGTTGCCGAGTTTGATAACGCACCAATCAAAACCTTCTCCCCGTCGCCGCTTGGTTTCCCAACCATCACTCATATCTTGAGCACGTCCGGGCATAATCAAATTATGGCGATGTCCGAAAAACATATCGCTGGCTTCCAATACAGTCCCGCCGTGTTCCGCCGCCGCTAAATCAATCTCGCTGTTCCGGCGGCGCAAGGCTTCCCAATCCGGCAAAACTTCGCCAAAGATGCGAAGCCGCGCCACGCCCCCGTCGGGATAAATTTTCAGCCGCAAATGCGTCACGCGCTCTCGGAAATTTATTGTAAAACGATTTTGCGAATCGCCTTCCAATTCCGCTTGAGGCAGAATTTCAGTCCATTCGGTTTCCGCATTAAGCAGTTGCTCAATGTCCGGCTGTCCGTCAATCGCGCACGCTTCAAGCGAGCAATGCGAAGGAAAATTGCCGCGAAAAAAACCCGTGTCTACGACAACGCCGTGAATAATGCCCGCAAGTCCCAGCCGAATAACGCACCAATCAAATTTTTCGTCCAAGCGCGGCGAGCGGCGGCGGCGCGTTTCCCATCCGTCCATCCATTTACCAAGGTCGGTGTATTTGCCTTCGATAAAAATCGGCGCGTTCGGCTTGAGCAAATTTTCTTTCGGCGCGAAAAAATCATCATTGGCGTATAAAACTGCCCCGCCAAGTTTCTCGGAAGCTAAATCAATCAGTTCGGTAAAATCCATAATTATTTTTGACTGTCGTTATTTTGCCAGCAAAACGCCAATCGGGTCGGCGGGAAATTGTCCACTCTCATAGACTTTTGTGCCGCGCACGTAAGTCGCTTCCACAACGCCGCGCAAATTCATTCCTGCATACGGCGTGAGCTTATTTTTAAATTCAATAATTTCCGGCACGACTTTGAATTCTTTTTCAGGTTGAAAAATTACAATATCCGCATCCCAGCCAACCGCCAGACGACCTTTGCGTTTATCTAAACCCGCCAGCTTCGCGGGCGCATCCGACATCCATCGAATTAGCTCGCGCAAACCGAAACCGCGCTTTTGTAACTCAGTCCATATTGCGGGCAAGCTGAATTGCAATGCCGCAATGCCGCCCCATGCTTCCAGAAAATCGCCCGTTTCCAGTAATTTCAAATTCGGCGTGCAGGGCGAGTGGTCGGAAACAACCATATCAATCACGCCGTCCGCCAACGCCGCCCAGAGTTTTTCACGATTCTCGCGCTCGCGCACCGGCGGACAGCATTTGAAATGAGTCGCGCCGTCGGGAATTTCTTCCGCCGCGAAGGTTAGATAATGCGGGCAAGTTTCCACCGTCAGCGGCAAACCTTCCGCTTTCGCCGCTTTTAATAATGGCAGAACGTCGGACGAAGAATGATGAACGATGTGAACCCGCGCTCCGGTTTCGCGGCAAAGCCGAATCATCAATTTAACAGCTTCATTTTCCGACGCTCGCGGACGCGATTTGAGAAAGGTTTGATAATCTTGCGGATTGCAGTGTTTTAATTTTTCGATAGCGTTTTCAATCGGTTCGGGCAATTCGGCATGAACGAGCAAAACCGAGCCGAGCGCGGCTAACTCCGGCATCGCTTCAAGCAAATGTGATTCTATAACGTGCGGGAACTCGTCAACACCGGAATGTATCAAAAAGCATTTGAAGCCACAAACACCGGCATCTAAAAGCGGCTTTAATTCGTGTGTGTTGCCCGGAATTACGCCGCCCCAGAAAGCAACGTCAATCCAACATTTTCCTTGTGCCGCCGCGAGTTTTTCATTAAATCCATCCGTCGTGGTGGTCGGCGGAATGCTGTTGAGCGGCATATCAACCAAGGTCGTTATGCCGCCAGCCGCCGCCGCCCGCGTCGCCGTCGCAAAGCCTTCCCATTCGGTGCGTCCCGGTTCGTTGACGTGAACGTGCGCATCGACCAGTCCCGGCATCACCACCGCATCTCCAGCATCTACGAGTAGAGTTTGAGCCGGAACTTCATCCCATTCGCCCAAAGCTGCAATGACGCTATCACGAATATGCACTGAAGCCGAACTTACGGTTTCCGACACTACAACTCGACGACTGCGAATAACTAGGTCTAGCTTGTCCATATACTCGTTCGTACGTGAATGAAAGTAAGCAGATTCTACTTCAATAGTCGCTTCATCTTTCTGTTTAATTTTTTGCTCATAGCGGGATTGACCCCCTGTTCAAGGTTGAAAATCTTGTCTCTTAAACACTAAACAAGTACGCTTTAGAGTAGGCAAAGCCTTTGCTCCGACCTCACTGTTCTCAAAAAAAACGCCCCGCGAAAGTCCGGAATCTGAGCCATCATCAATGCGATTTTCTTCATTTATTAGAAAGGCAAACATATCGTGATTGCTGGCATATAGACCGGCAGGCGCAGCAGGATCACCAACATTTATTGATAAGAAATCTTTGACAGCCAAAACATCGTCTTCCGTTGCCGGGCGTGTGCCGGGTTGATCCGGAAATGCTGGGCGTGCCGGCTGCACACGCCAGCCTATTTTGGTGAGGGGCATGTGGCGTGTCGCTCCCAAATTAACTAGAACTCCAAAATCAAGATAAGCAAGCGTTGTAAGTGTTAGCGCGTTTCTAACCATTCCTTTGTGTAAATTTTTATCAACGTCTTCAGTCATTTTTATAACACGCTCAAGACTATTTTTGAATCTGTAAGGGTCAAGAGATGTTGAAAAAATAGCGTCTGAACCGTCTAAAGCCATAAGGATTTTCAGGACATATTCTTTTTCCTTAGTTGTGAGAGTTTTCGCGTCTGCAAAAACATCGTTAGCGGGCGATGGTACAGGCTTAGATTTTTTCGGGCGTTGTGGTTTTGCCTTACGCTGCCCAAAGGGCGGCGTGCTTGCCATAGAGCAAAGCAAAAGGACAAGTGCAATTTGCAATAAAAGAATTTTCTTCATAAAGACTGTTTCGAGTTTAAAAGAAGCAATTCAACGGCTGAGATGACGTGGCGCAAAACCAGCCACACGCAAGTTTAGGTTTAACGGATAACGTAATAACAAAGTCGCTGTTTTGCCCTCACGTCCATTGAATTGTTGGGCGGCGGCTTCATCAAGGACGCGCCGCTTTTATTTCTTCAAGTTTGAATGATACGACTGCTCGCGCCAAGACTTCTCCAACTTGTAACTGTTCCGATAAGATAAGCTAAACCGATGACCAGCGAAACTAACGAGAACACAATCTCACGCGGCGCAACTTCCGATGATGTAACAATCTGGAAAAATTGCTGAAAAACTGCGACTCCACGAAGCGTATAAACTGCTCCGATTAGTATCAAAGCAATCTTCAGAAGCGGTAATCGCCGAATTACTCCCGCGCCCGACAAGCCATAAAATCCCCAAGTTGCAAAAACGGCTGCCAGAACGAGCGTCAGCACCGCAGGAAAAGCCGAACCTGATTCTGCTGCCTTCGCCATCCCTTCGCCCGCGCTAAAGTATCTGTAAGCTGATGCACCGACGAAGATAATTATGACGTGGAGAAGCGCGACGGCAAAACTGAGAATGCCGCCTAATTTAAGCCACTGATTTCCCATACACATCATTTAATCACAGAAAGCCGCCCAATGGCGGAGATGACGTGGGCGGAAACCGCCAGCACACAAGCTAAAGTTTAACGGACAATGTGATAACAAAGTCTCTTTTTCGCCCTCACGTCCATTGAATTGTTATGTTGCGCCGTTATTTGTCAAATTTCATACGTTTCATTATATCAATAAAACGCGGCTCATTTCGCAGATTTTTCCATTTCGGTTCGACTTTCAAAAAAACCATCAGCACGTTTTTTTCGGCAAAGGCTTTTTCCAGATAATCGAGCGCCTTGTCGCTCTCGCCAAGCCCGTTATAAATGAGCGCAAAATAATACGGCGGAACATAACGCTCTTTCGACAGTTCAAACAATCCGTCAAGCACGGCTCGCGCTTCGGTCTGTTTTCCCCATCTCGCCAGAGCGTAACCGCGATAAGCCTCCGATTGATAGTTGCCGGAAAGTTCTTCGGCTTTTTTGAGGGCGGCGACAGCTTCGGCGTGCATTCCTTTTTCGGTATAAACGCCGGAAATGAACAAATATGGAAACTAGAAGTTCGGGTTTAAATCAATCGTCTTGTTTAATCGGTCAAGGGCTTCGTCCGATTTTCCGGCGAAAAAAAGAATTTGTCCTTCGACCGCATTAGTCGGCAAAGATACCGGGTTGAATTCTCTTGAAAGTTTTATTTCGGCGAGTGCCTGTTCGTGCCGTGCGGTATTTGAAAGCAGATGCGCGTAGACAAAGTGCGCTTCCGCGCTGTTCGGATTAAGTTCTAACGCCCGCCGATATTCTTTTTCCGCGGCTTGCCAATCCTAGTCATACCAAAAAATTATTAAACCCAAAATAGCGTGAGCTTCGGGAAGCGTTTCGTCTATCTCGACTGCTCGTTGTGCCGCCGCTTTCGCCTTAAAAGGCAGACACAGACGAAAGAAAAGCCATAATCAAGCAAATTGATTCTTTCCTTTCGGTTGTTTCCAAAGATGGTATAGTCTTTTGGCTAAAATTTCGACGGAAACTAAAAACTCTAAATGAAAAATCAGATGTCTTGTTTCCACTTGGTGAAGTTTATCTAACCATTGGAGCGCAAGAAGCATTAGAAGATTCTAATCAAACGGCAAATGAGTTTCTAGCAAAATATCAGTTAGGAAATTGGGGTTTGGTCTGCGATGATGACAGACGAGAAAATGAGCTATCAGTTAGAGAAGGTTTTAGAATACTGTCGGCATACAGGACAGCTAGAGATGAGAAACTTTGGGTGATAACAGAGGCAGATAGAAGTTCTACGACAATTCTTTTACCTGAAGAGTATTGAGGGTAGAATTTGGATAAAATAGTAGGGTTGAAGTGTAGCGACCGTTGGAGCAACATAAACCCTTTTGGAAATCAGGTTTTTTAGAATTAAAGCACATTGAAAACATATTAAAAATCGGTGAATGTGGAAGTGAATGTGGAATTAAATAGTAAAATCAGCTTTTACATCGGCTGTAAATGCACCTATTACGGTGTATTAACATTTAACCATATTTTATGCGGGCTGCAGCCGATTTCCTTAGCATCTGTTACAACCTATTTTCACTGCTTCGCACTTATTCCTGTCCCAAGTTTTATTTCTACTCAAAATCAATTTTCAATTTCACTTGCGCCAAAAAGTTTCGTTGAAACAATCTCCGTGGCTATCTCAATCTCTAAAATACGATGAAGCTTACTTAATTTGTTATTTATATTACAAATCTTTATGTTGGGGAAAAACGAAACCGAAGATTGACAGTTTTTTCTATCATTCATTTGAGATTGTGTCGCTAGCCGATGACGGAAAGCTATTCGCCATATGACTGAACAGAGACGGAAGCTAATAAAACTGTCCAGCCTCTAAACCCAATCATTGTAATGGTTTTGCTCAAAAAGATTTGAAAAACCGACGTTTGTTTTTGTTTATAACGCCGACAGCGGATTGTTTAATCTGCTGACCGACATCGCGCATAAAATTTTTTCGCCGCAAACTTATAGTTGTAACTTGTGCGCCGTAACGCACGACAAGTTCGGAATTAAAGACGAATGGCGGCAGTATTTAAAGACGCTCGCCGCGCCCGTCGAGCTTCTGCACGCGGATGAATTCAAAGCTAAATATCGAACCGGCGACACTGAAAAATTGCCCGCGGTTTTCAAAAAAGAAGACGGTCAGTTAAATCTGGCAATCAATTCAAACGCAATCAACGCCTGCCGCAATATTGACGACCTGAAACGAATTATAAACGCGCAAATAAGCGAAGGCGTGTGATTATCTTTTTGCGGCGAGCGATTCAATCGCCTTTTTCGCTTCCGGCAAAACAAGCGCGGCGATGCCGAAATTGCAGAGCGCGCCCGCGATGCAGTAGCCGCACCAAGCCTTTTCTTTGGTCGGCATTTGATAAAAATACCAACCGGCAACCGCCGCTTCGACGACCGCCTTGCCCGCCGCGAGAATCGGAACAAACGGCTGTTCTTCGTGGCGGTTTTCGCCGCCGAAAGCCGCCAGTGGAATGTTTGCGGCGAGACTCGCTAATGAAAGCGTTCCGTCCGGCACGCCGAGCGCGTAAGCTGTGTCCGACGAATTAACTTTGTCCGAATCAAAACCGTCAATCGGCGGGTCGGGCAGATGCTTGACGACTCCGGTTTGAAACAGCGACACGGCGGTCATAGCCGCCATTCCGATTAGCGAAAGCCCGATGACCGCGCGCCGCCTGCCGAGATTTTCGGATTTGCCGCGTTGTAATTCTCGGCGTAATTTTTGCGGTTCTAATCCACCCGTCAATGTTTCGGTCAACCCGTTTTTCATTCTTTCTCCTTAAAATTTAGTTTATCTGTTCATTAAAAATTACATGCTAAGCCGAAAATTTCTCCGTTTGCGCGGCGCAGTTTGCCTTAACTTAAGTTCTCGATTTCCGCTAGCGGCGACGCGCCAACGCCCGAATGCCGAGCGCGACCAGTGCGCCCGCGCCAATTGCCAGCCCGAATTTAACCGGAACGGGCACCCTCCCTTGTTCGATAAAAACACCGGCGAAACTGTCCGTTTTTTGAACAGATTGAAATGTTTTTAGAATGGCGGAGCAATTTTCGCGCCGCTTTTCGGATAATTGATAACGACGCGGAGACCCGCGTTGTTTTCATCTCGCGTAAACTGTAATTCGCCTGTTTGCTGTCCAATTTCCCTAATTATTACTTTTTAATGGAAGGTTGTTTGATTTTTGATAATGTTTCAATGATTACTTGGGGATCGGCGCGTTTTTTGTAGTCGGTTTCGAGAAACGCATAGACGATTTCGCCTTTTTGATTGACGATGTAAGTTGCCGACAGCGGCAGTTCGGCTTTTTCCATTTGGTTGTGTTCGGCGACGTTCAAACCGCGCGATTTATAAAGCTCGTCGGTTTCTTTCGGCATTTGATAAACAATGCCGAATTTTCGGGCGACCGTCAGATTCGGGTCGCTTAAAACCGTAAAAGCGAGTTCGTTTTTCTTGGCGACGCTCAAGCTGTTGTCGGGATTTTCGACCGAAACGGCGACGAGATTTCCGCCCGCCGCTTTAATCTGCGCGAGATTTTTTTGCAAATTCCGCAGGTAAAGATTGCAGAACGGACACCACGAGCCGCGATAAAAAACGACGACGAGATTTGCTCGTTTGAGCAAATCAACGCTTTCGATTGTTTTGCCGCTTAAGTCCTTCAAGCTGAACGAAGGCATCTTCGCTCCCACGTTTAAAGCATTCTTAGCCGCGTCTTTTGCCGACACAATTTTATTATCGTCAAGCGTTTTCGCGCCGTTCGTGACGGTTTCCTGCGAACGGACGTTAAAAGATAAGGCGCAAACGAGCAGTGCTAAAGCAAAAATTTTAGTGAACATATTTTTTATTTCGAGACATATAAATCGGGAAATTGCTTACGCAGATTTTCCACTTTCGGCTGGTCGTTGATGACAATATACGGCTCATTCGGATGACGAACCAGATAATCCTGATGATAATCTTCCGCTTGATAAAACGCTTCGAGCGGGGCGATTTGCGTCACAATCGGTTTGGAAAAAGTTTTCTTTTTTGCTAATTCGGCAACATAGCTTTCGGCAAGACGTTTTTGCTCCGCGTCGGCGTAAAAGATTGCCGAACGGTATTGTGTGCCGGTGTCGGGTCCCTGACGGTTGAGTTCGGTCGGGTCGTGCGCGACGGCAAAAAAGACTTTCAGCAGTTGTTCGTATGAAATTTGCGACGGGTCGTAAGTGATTTTCACGGCTTCGGCGTGTCCGGTTTCGCCGCCGCTCACGGTTTCGTAATCAGCCGTTTTTGCCGCGCCGCCCGAATAGCCGCTCGTCACAACGCGGACTCCTTTGATATGTTCAAACACGGCTTCCACGCCCCAGAAACAGCCGCCCGCAAAAACGGCGGTTTGCTCGCCTTTGGCAGTTTTGACAGGTGTATTTGAGACGATTGGCTGCGTGTTCGCTGGATTGTCTTTGGTTTCCGCCGCAACGGTTTCAATCGAATTGCCGACTCGACTGCACGAAATTGCCGTCAGCAATACGGTTGCAAATAAAAGACCGGTGAAAATTTTAGAACAGTAAATTGACATAAAACTATTTTTCCTTTTGAATAAGAGCCTTACCGCGTCTTGATTTCAAAATTTACCCGATTCGCCTTTCGACAACCGTTTCAAGTTATTTCCGCTTTTCAAATTTGAGCGCGACCGAGTTCATACAGTACCGTAAGCCGGTCGGTTTCGGACCGTCGTCGAAAACGTGACCGAGATGCGATTGACAACGACTGCACAAAACTTCAGTGCGCGACGAGCCGAAACTGTTATCCGTTTCTTCCGTGACGTTTAGGGCGGCAATCGGCTGGTAAAAACTAGGCCAGCCCGTGCCGGATTCAAATTTGGCGTCCGAGCTGAATAATTTCAAACCGCACGCCGCGCAAACGTAATCGCCGTGTTCGTGATTGTCGGTGAGTTTGCCGGTAAAGGCGCGTTCCGTGCCTTTTTCGCGCAAAACGTAAAATTCTTCTTTGGTCAATTGTTTGCGCCATTCGGCTTCGGTTTTCACGATTTTTTCTCCTTTATATTCTTCCGTTTTCAAATCGGCTGTTTTGATTTCGCTCTCATTGAGCAGCGTCTTGATAACTTTTTCCTGCATATCGTATGCGCCTTCGCCGATGTGCGTGTAGCGGATGCGCCCTTGTTTGTCCAGAATTACCACGGTAGGCCACGCTTCGATGCCGAATGCGCGCCACGTATCGCCGTCCGTGTCTGTGACGACAGGATATTTAATCGCGTTGCGCTTTACTGCGTCTTGAATTTTATCGAGTTTCTTTTCGTAATCCGATTCGGGCGTGTGAACGCCGACGATGGTTAAGCCCTTATCACGATAAGCCGCGTCAAACCGTTTGAGCGTCGGCAGAGTGTTGCGGCAGTTGTAACAGCCGAACGTCCAGAAATCCACCAGCACGACGCGCCCGCGCAGGTTTTCAAGCGTCGTCGTCTCGGAATTTATCCACTGCCCGTTTGAAAGCGCAGGCGCGGTTTTCGCCTTGCCCGCCGCAATCAGCACGTCTCTGGCATTCGCGTCAGCCTTGTCGTCGGCGACCAGCGGCACAAACGAGTCTGCTTCGCCGTTCGACACGGATTTACTAACACCGGAATCATTAGTTACGGCAAGCGGCGGCTCGCTCGTTTGTCTGGACGCGATTGAGCGCGTGCAGCCGAGAACGATTAAAGCCGATGTGATTAAAAGAGCGATTAAAACGAACGTAATTTTGTAATTCATAATACTTTTCCCGACAGTTATCTATAAATTTCATTCCTGCCTTCAATTAAAGAATGCTGAAAAGACGCGCGTTTATTCCCGCTTAACCAAAAATCCTCAATGTCCCGAATACCAATCGTAACCGCGTTCCGCCCAGTAATCCGCCGGTCGCTCGTCGGTAAACTCGATGCGTCCGATGCGCTTGATTTGTTTGATGCCGTATTTCGTCGCCGTTGCCAGACGAAGCGGCGCGCCGTGTTCCATTGTCAACGGCTGACCGTTCATCTTATACGCCAGAAGCGTTTGCGGATGCAGAATGCTCGGCATATCCCAGCCGACGTAATAGGCTTCGTCGGGCGTTGCGAGTGAAACATAAGGCAGTAAATTTTCCGGCTGATTGTTCACATCGGGCGCGGAACCGCTCCGCGTTTTCGGTTGATATTTTGCAATAAAATCGGAAAACCTCGCGCCCGTCCAATTACAAATCACGCTCCAGCCTTCGATACATTTCAGCTCGGTCGTCATCTCGACGCGCGGCAACGCTTTTATATCGTCCAAAGTTAAAATCAAATCTTCGTTTCGATTCATCAAACCGCCGACGCGAAGCCGCCAATCCGCCAAATTAAAATCGCCGCTCAAACCTTCCGCGCCGTTGACCCGCGCTCCGGCGAGTTCTGGCGGAAATTCCGGCGCGAGTCTTTGCGGGCGATAAAAGACTTGACTGACTCGCTCGTTAAATTCAAACGTGCGCCGCAAAAGATTTTGCTTGGTTTCATCTGGCAGCAGGCGCCAGCCGAAAATCCCGACGAGCGCGGTTGCCCCGCCAATCAAAAAACCGCGCCGCGAACGCTTGGACATTTCGCTTTTCGCTTCGTCGTCGCTCAAAGGCTCGCTCAAATCGCGCTTTTCATTCAAGATTACAGCCGTATTGTCGCGGTCGAGATTTTGCGCGTCGGAATGTTCGGCTTTCTCTTTTGCCGCTTCAATTTCACGAACTTTTTCGAGTAAAATTTCGGATTCGATTTCAGTAGATTTTTTTTCCTGTTCGCTCATACTGCTACTCCTTCTTTTTCGTTTAGCGATGATTCGGGAATTTTCGTCTCAATATCAACGGCTTCATAACCCGTTATCATCGAGCGAAAATTGCTCCAACCGGCAATAGCAACCTGCGCGACGTGAACGATAAAAAACCCGACGAACAAAATCATCAGCCAGAAATGTTCCCACCGCGCCCATTCGTAACCGCCCAAAAGATTAGTCAGCCACGATAATTGCAAAGGTTTATAAATCGCCAAACCCGTAACGACCGAAGCCGCGCCCATCAAAATTACGCCCGTGTAAGCGATGCGCTGCGCGTCGTTGTATTTTCCCTGCGCGGGAAGTTTTTTGACGATGTGCAAATCGTGAAGCGTAACTAAAACGGCGCGTTTCACCGAACCGGGAACAGGCAGAATCGCCCGCCATTCGCCCGAAAAAGCTAAGTAAAGCACATAGATTATTCCGTTGACGAGAAAAAACCACATAAAGAAAAAATGCAGTTGAAGCCCTTCGGCGAGACGAAACGGAATGCCCAGAGTTTCATAAAACCACGCGGGGAAAAAATGAAACAATTCGTTTCCGAAAATTTTCACGCCGTAAATCGCGTTCGCCCAGTAAATTAAAATTCCGCTCCAAATCATCAACGTCAAAAGCGGAAAACTTATCCAGTGCAGCCAGCGAATCGCCAGCGGATGTTTTTTTTCTAATTGTTTCGCCATATCAGTTTCCTTTCAATGTTCGCGTTCGATGTCGGGTTTAATAATTTGCTTGATTATATGCCCGATTCGGCGCGCTCGATGTGGCGGCGAATGGCGGGTGACAGCTTTTGCGCGATATGGACGTTTTCCGTCGCCGATAAATCGGAGACGACGAAAACCGCGTGGCGAGCCGTGCGGAAACGCGCCACCAACATTCCTCCGTTCGCCTCGCTGAAAATTTCTTCCTCGCCCGCGTCCGGCAAATTCGCTTCCGTAACCAGCACGGAAATTCGGCGATTTCGATAAATTAAGATGACGTGCGCGAATCGCTTTCCTTGAAAAACACACGAATGCGCTTCGTAAAATTGAACTTTGTCGGCTGCCTTGACGGTCTATTTTTCGGCGAAAATTTCGTTTAAAGACGTGGCGACGGTTTTGTCCAAATCTTTATTGAATCGCCCGTATTTTTCGGCAGCTTGCTTTAAGGTTATCGGTTCTTCCTCAAGCCGAAAATGAAGGGCGCAGTTTTTGTGATCGCCGATGGCTTCGCGCGTTAATTGCTGCCACGCGGCGCGGACAATTTCGGCAATCGGCGATTCGGCGGGACTCGGAATTTCGCCTGCTCGATTCGATTGATTATTTTCCGCAATCGTCGTTTCGTTCGACAAAGAACGACTCAGCCAAATCGCGCCGACGAGCGCAACGACTAAAAGAGAAGCGGCGAACGCTAAGACTTTCGGATTAAAAAATTCGGCAACTTTAATCTTTTCCCAAACGGTCGGACGCTCTAGAGCCGCCGCGCGCAAATTCGTCTGCAAGCGCGCGGCGAAGGCGGAATTGATTTGCGTTTCCGGCGAATTTTTAACTGCCGAACGAACACGCGCCCGCAGCTCGCGCCTGGCGGCGAATTCGCTGCGGCAAGCCGCGCAGTTTTCCAGATGCCGCAGAACTTCGTGATTCGTTTCGACGAGCAGTTCGTCGCTCAAATACGAATCCGTCATTTCTCTAAATTCCTGACAACGCATAACAATTCCTGACAACTTATAATTCTTCCTTTAACCATCGGCGGCAATCCCGAAACTGCGGGCGTATTCGGTCAACTGCTGCCGCAGCAACTTTCGCCCACGATGCAAACGCGACATCACCGTTCCAATCGGGACTTGCAGAATTTCGCCTGCTCGATTCGATTGATTATTTTCCGCAATCGTCGTTTCGTTCGACAAAGAACGACTCAGCCAAATCGCGCCGACGAGCGCAACGACTAAAAGAGAAGCGGCGAACGCTAAGACTTTCGGATTAAAAAATTCGGCAACTTTAATCTTTTCCCAAACGGTCGGACGCTCTAGAGCCGCCGCGCGCAAATTCGTCTGCAAGCGCGCGGCGAAGGCGGAATTGATTTGCGTTTCCGGCGAATTTTTAACTGCCGAACGAACACGCGCCCGCAGCTCGCGCCTGGCGGCGAATTCGCTGCGGCAAGCCGCGCAGTTTTCCAGATGCCGCAGAACTTCGTGATTCGTTTCGACGAGCAGTTCGTCGCTCAAATACGAATCCGTCATTTCTCTAAATTCCTGACAACGCATAACAATTCCTGACAACTTATAATTCTTCCTTTAACCATCGGCGGCAATCCCGAAACTGCGGGCGTATTCGGTCAACTGCTGCCGCAGCAACTTTCGCCCACGATGCAAACGCGACATCACCGTTCCAATCGGGACTTGCAAAAGCGCGGCAACCTCTTTATAAGAAAATTCTTCGACATCGGTTAAAACGACGACATCGCGGAACGCCGGCGGTATTTTTTCAAGAGCCTGCAAAATTTCTTCGTCCTGCAAATTTTCCGGTATCGGCGGCACGAAGGCGACGGTTTGGGCGATTTGTTCTTCCGCGTCTTCAACGAGCTTTAGCTGTCCTAATTTATGCCGCCGCTTGCTGTTCAAATGATATAGAATCGTTACCAGCCAAGCGCGGCAATTCGTGTCGGGCGTGTAGCGATGAAAAGATTTCAACGCCTCGGCGAAAGTTTCCTGCGTCAAATCTTCGGCAGTCTCGCGGTCTCGCGCCAGATAATTCGCCACGCGAAAAACATCCGGCATCAAAGGCAGTACCTCCGCCTCAAATGCCGCCCATTCCTTTTCCCGCTGCTCTCTACTGCCGCCGATGCCGAACATATTTAATTTTCGTCTCGAAACCCCGCGCCCGACATCAATGTAATGTTTCGCACTCCGCATTTTATTCCTTGACCCGCAATAAATCTTTTGCGAAAAACCGATTTGCAAATCAGTTTTCTTCGGATTTTCCGGCGACTTTTTCGATTAATTTTCCCAACGCGAAAACGCCAGCCACGGCGAGTCCGGCGGCGACGAGCGGTTTGGCAACGGTCAAAACCTGACGCGCCCGCGTGCCGTATTTGAGGTTGTGCTGTCCCCAACGCTGAAGCCGCTCGTAAGCCATAATCGCCTGTCCGCCGACGTTGGCATCCGCGCCCAAACCTTTCAATAATCCGGTCATCGCGTCGCGCAAAACCGGATGACCTTTGATAAAATGAACCCGCGAATCGTTTTTATATTCCGGTCGCGCCGCGTCGTCGAAAACCAGATACGGACCTTCCTTTAAATGCTCTTCAAACTGCGAATCTTCCGTGTTGCCGATCATAATGGTCGGCGTTCCCTTGAGCCAGATGAGATTGTTCAAATCGTTGCGCCGCAACATCGAATCAATCGCGCTTTTCACATGTCCGATTGTTCCGGCGAGCGACACGCCCGTGCCGACCAGAAAGTTTATCGGCAGATAATCGAAGCCTTCGTGTCCGCCCCACGCCGGAATTTTTACTTCGTCAATCGGTCGTCCGACGTATTCGATATTCGTGCGCGTGCCGAGTCCCTGTCGTTCCGCTTCGGCGGCGTATTTAAAACTGATTTTCGATTTTTCCTGACTCAAAAGACGCGCCATCGAAACGTCGATTGCCACCGGGTCGGTTGACGCGAGAATACACCCGCACCAATGCGGTTGATTGGCAATCGGTCCGTCGCCTTCGCCCGCAATCAGCGCGTCTACGACGTTCAAATCCGGTTTTCGATGCCGCATAATTTCGACAAACCTCTGAATCGAATCGTCGTCGCCGTGATGAATTTGTCGCCAATTTTGATTGCACGTTCCCATCCAATTCTTGAGCGCGCCGGAAACCGGCTCGTAATGATGCGTTTTCGCTTTCGGAACATTGATAATCACGTCCGCGTCAAGCAACGGCGCGGGACGCGGAACAATCTCGCCGCTTGCAAGTTTTACGTCGCAGTTCAGTGTCGAATCACTGCCCAAATCAATCGTCTCCGCGCCTTCGCGCTCAGCAACCGCCGCCACGCCCGTTATTTTCATACATTGAATCGAATCGAAAAACTCGCCGCTCGATTCGCCGACAATCACGCGCTCCGCGCCCGCTTCTTTCGCCAATCGAATCAATGCGCCGACGACGAGCGGGTCGGTTGTGCAGCCTTCTTCCGCTCCGTAAAACATGGTCAAATTCGGCTTGAGCAAAACCGTATCGCCCGGTTTTACAAAACGCGACATTCCGCCCAACAGGTCAACGGCTTCGCGGACAACCGTTAAAACTCTTTCCTGTGAACGGTGTTTTTCACTTGTATGAGCGATGGCGACGACTGATTTTTCTGAATTTTCCATCTTTGTTTTCTACTCGCTTTTTTCTTTCACGGCATCGGCGGCGTGATGCAGAAAATCGGAAACCGTCGCAGCGGCGAAAACTCCGGCGACGATTCTGGTCGCTCGCGGCTGAAAGACCAAACCGAAAGCTAAACCGGCGGCAACCCACGGACTCAGGCACCACGGGCAAGTCAGCAAATCGCCGACGGCACGCCGCATTCCCGCCCCGCGCACTTTTTCCTTTATTTCGCTCTGTCCAGCCGGTTCGACGTATTCGGTGAACGGCGCGCGCAGCGGACTCGTTACGCGGTCTTTAGCAATAATGCGGCTCAATTTGTGCGTCGCCACGCCCAGCAAAAGCAAATCGGCGAGATTGAATTTACCGCTCCGTTCGTTTTCGGATTTTTGCGCCGCCGCCAGCAGCGCGCCGAACGCCGCGTTATAAATGACGAGCAAAACCCCGTAAGAGGCGAGCGGCATTTCTTCGCCGCCTTGGTAGCCCGCAAAAATTTCTTTAACCGATTGCCGTTTTTCGATTGATTGTTCGCTTTCCTGTTTCGTCATAAAATTTACTCTCCCCTAGTTTGTTTTTCTCAGAAGATTGTTGGTCATCAGCGCGGTTTTCGCAATGTCGCCGAATCAAATCCGCAATCTTTTCGGGAGCTTCGAGCGGCAGCAGATGTTTGACTTCGGGGATGACAATCAGGCTGGCATTTTTGATGCGGCGAACGATTTCTGCTTTGAGAAGTTGCGGTGTCATCGCTTCGTCCCGCTCGCCCGCCGCGACGAGAACCGGAACGTTAATTTTTCCGACTTCAGATGAAATATCTTCGCGGCTGCCCTTCTCTAACCACCATTTCCACGCCGCTTCCGACGTTCGCAGATTGTCATCTATCGCGCGGGCGAAAATCTCGCCGGGTAATTTTCCGCCCGCCGCTTGGCAAACAGTCTCCGTTGCCACGCAGCGATTGCCGTGCGAGGCGAGCAATTTTTCCCGTTCATCTTCTTTTATCGGCTCGGGCGTGGGCGGCGACGGCGCGAGCAAAATTAGAGACTGCAAACCACGCGGTTTTCTTGCAGCGAGCGCGAGCGCGAATTTGCCGCCCATCGAATGACCAATCAAAACGTAATTTTCAATTGTCAGCGTCGAAATCAAATCCGCAACATCATCGGCGTAATCTTTAACCGAAAAATCTTCCGGCAAAACGTCCGACGCGCCGAAGCCGCGCAACTCCGGCGCGACGCAGTGATAATCGTTTGAAAGTTTTTCGATAACTTCCGTCCACGCTCCCGAAGAGCCGCCGAAATAATGCAGAAAAACAAGCGACGGGCGCGACTTATTATAATTTTCAACGCCCGCTTCCATAATATTTAAAACCGTTTCGTTTATTTTGTATTTCATTTGACCTAACTCAACACGCGCAGTTTCACAAAAAACTCTCGAAAAAAGATTTCAACATATGGGCGGTTCGGGTTACGCGGCTAATTCGGCTGCTTGACGGCGGATTTTTTCACGAATCATCGCCCAGAAATTCGCCCGCGCGTGCCGGTAATCAGGCGGCGACAAGTCCCGCAGCTCGTTCGGCGTTTTATCGAGCGCGCCCGACCGTTTCCTTAATCTGTTTTAGCCGCACATCGGTTATCTTTTTCGGGCGGAAACTTCTGTGAATTTCGTCCGTGAAATGATTCCAATACTGCGATTTTTTTTCTTCGTTAACCATCCTAATCATTGTCATAATCAACCTCTTTTTCCGAAAGCCCTGAAAAATCCCGTGTAACCTTCGTCTTCGCTCACGGTTAAATCTCCTGCTAGACTTCGACTTTCAGTTTTGCCGCCTCGTTTGTAACTTCAAACATCTCGCCGTGCGGCACGATTGTAATTTGCCCGTATTCTTCCAAAAGCATTTTATACGCATCAGCGACGGGACGCGGTTTGCGGTTCAAATCATACAAGCCGCATTCGTTGACCTTCCCTTTTTTCTCGGCAAGCGCGATGTCCCAATCAATCTGGTCAATCAGGCTATACCACGTAAAACCCAGCACCGGAACTCCGTCCGAACGCATCCGCAAGATATTTATCCATTGTTTCCAAAGCCACGTCGGAGCATTCTCCGCGTCCATAATATTTGTCTCGGTGTGCATCACCGGCTTTTTATAGCGCAGGTAATATTCTTTAGTGATTTGATACCAGCCGAAAACGTCTTCCGCCGTGCAAGTCGAGCCGTCGGGCTTTAAGATTTTCTCGTTCTGCCCGTAGTAATCGTTGCCCATCACCTGGTATCCGGGCGGCTCGCCGACCATAAACCAATCGTATTCCTCGCGCGTCAAACCGTTGTCCATCAAATAGTGAATAATATCCGCGTCCGGCGGATAAGCGTAAAGCAAATCGAGCGAAATCAATCGCTGCTTGTTCGTTAGTTTGGTTTTTTGAGAAACGGCGGCGCAGGTTTCGTGTAGGTATTCGGCTGATTCGGATTGAATAATAATGCAGTCGTTCCGGTGTTTGGCGATTTCCTGCGTTCCCAGAATGCTCGCGGCGACAATATGCTTCATCGCGGTAACAAACGCTTTGTCGGATTTCAACTGCTCGTTCCAAATGCCGTCTTTCGCGCTCAATTTCGCCGTAACGTAAATCTCGTTGACCGGCGTGTAATAACGCACCCACGGATAACGCCGCGCGACCGCCGCGCAGTAATTGGCGAAATGAACGGGCAGTTCCGGGTTTTGATAATCGCCAATCCAGTCGGGAACGCCGAAGTGCATCAAATCCAAAATCGGCGTGAGTTCCAATTTTTGAATCAGCTTCATCGCTTTATCTGCAAACTCCCAATCGTATCGCCCTTCCGTCCGGTTCATTTTGTAATACGGCAAACCGTAGCGCACGACTTTCAGACCCAAGTCTTTTATAAGATGTAAATCTTCTTCAAAACGCTCGTAATGCCCGCATTCTTCAAGCAGGTCGCGCCGGATTTTGCCGTTTCCAATGGTCGGGTAAGAACATTCGATTCCCGTCGCAAACATAAAATTTCCGGGCTTTCCGGTCGGCATTCCGCTGCCGTCCGTCCCGCGCCCGCCGCCGAACTCGTCGCCCGAATAACTGCCGTCGCCCTTTTCTTTCTTGATAATGTCTAAAAAATTTGCCATATAATTTCTCCTCTCGCTTTTAACAAAAATAAAAGAAAAACAATTTCGGCTTCGATTACCGATTTTTCAAAATCTCGCCGTTTTTCATCACGAACACGACGCGCTTGAGCGCGGCAAAATTGGCGAGCGGGTCGCCTTCGACCGCGATTAAATCAGCGAATTTGTTCGTTTCAATCGCGCCGATATTGTCGCTCTGACCGAGCAGTTCGGCGGCGTTGACGGTTGCCGCGCGAATAACGTCGAGCGGCGACATTCCGGCTTGCCGGAAAGCGTCGAGAATGAGCAAACTCGCCGTGCCGCGCGTTCTGCCCGTCCAAATCCATTCGACATCCGAGCCGGCGGCGAGACGCACTTTCATCGCAATTGCCCGTTTTAACCGCTCCGGCGCGGATTCGACTTGTTCCTTTCGATATTTTTTAATGCCGGGACGCGGCTCGAAACCCGGCGGCAGCATTCTGGCGAAAAGCTCGTTGACGGCGGCGATTGATAAATCCGTCGGCACGAGAAAAATGCCGCGCTCGCGCATCTGCCGCAAGGTTGCGTCGCGCACTTGAAAGGCGTGTTCGACCGAATCCACGCCGCCTTCGACCGCAATCTGCGCCGCTTCCGCCGTGTGCGCGTGCGCCGCGACTTTTAAGTTTGCCTCGTGCGCCGCCGCGACAATCGCCCGCACCTGCGGCACGGTCAGCATCCGCTCTTCGGCGGCGACGATGACTTTGATAAGGTCTGCTCCTGCTTGCACGTTTTCGCCGACGGCGCGGCGAGCGACGTCTTCGCTTCCAATCTCGAAATATTCATTGCGAATCATTTCTTCGGCATATTCGGACGCGGGACGCAGCAGCAGACCGCCGGGCGGCGTGAGCAGCTTGCAGGCGACAAACATCCGCGGTCCGACAGCTTGCCCGGCGTTTATCCGGTCGCGCAGTTTTAGAGCGTCGCAGTCTTTCGCCATTCCGACGTCGCGCACGGTCGTCCAACCGGCTTCGACCATCTCACGGGCGTTGCGCTCGCCGAGAGCCATCCGTTCTTCGGGACTGCGCTGCGTGATTCGCACCGCGTTATTGTCGTAAAATTCCTGCACCAGAAGACGCTCGTCGAGCAGATGCGTATGCGCGTCAATCAATCCGGGCAAAAGCGTCGCGTTCGGCGGCAGATTGACGATTTTCGCGCCGCGCGGAGCGTTTCGCGCCAATTCCGCTCGCGGCGCGATTTGCCTGACGCGCCCGTCCACGACTAAAACGGCGTAATTATTTAAATATTTGCCGGATTTAACGTCTAAAATCCGCGCTGCGTTGATAATCGTAGTCGGGTTTGCTTGTTGCGCGTTTGCCGTCGCCGGCGAAAAGACGAAAATCAACAGTAAAGCCAGGGTTCGCGCCGTTTTTTTTCTGCTTAAATCGTTAAATTTTTGCATAAACATTTTACGTTCCGTCTCGCGTTTAATTAATCTCGCCGCGGCGTTCCCGTTCGAGAAACTTGTCCGCCGTCCGCAGTGCCAGCGCCATAATCGTCAACGCCGGATTGACCGAGAGCGCCGACGGGAAAACCGAGTTGTCGCAGACGTATAAATTCGGAATATCAAAACTTTGACCGTTTTTGTTGACTACCGAATCGCCTCCGTCATCGCCCATCACGCACGTCCCGATAATGTGCGCGTTGCGTTGAAACGTCCACATTTTCTTCGCGCCCGCTTCCGTCCAGATTTCTTTCATCAATTTTTCGGCGTGTCGCGTCATCTGATTTTCGTTGTCGCCGTGCGAAAAATAAACGCGCGGTTTCGGCAATCCGCGAGCGTCTTTTTCATCCGACAATTCGAGAAAATTATTCGCGTGCGGCAGGCAGTCGCCCAAAATGTTGATGCCCGCCGTGTGATTGTAATCGTGCATCCGTTCGTTTAATTCCGCGCCGAAAACCTTTTCGCCGCGAGCGAGCTGCGACGCATAAGTAACGGGCATCACGCCGATTGATTGCAGCAGATAACCGCTTGCAAAATCGGCGTCTTTCGGGCGATGTGTGTCTTCGCTAATCAAACCGCCGGGAATGCCTTTGTGCGGAAAAATTTCTTCGTCAAAAACGCCCCAGATTTGAACGCCCGTGTGCGCCATAAAATTTCTGCCGACTTGACCGCTTCGATTTGCCAGATTATTTATTAAAAGCAGTCGCGGAGTTTCGATTCCACCCGCGCACAGAAAGACGTTTTTGCACAATTGTTTTTTTGTTTCGCCGTTTTGCGAATAAACGACGGCTTTGATTTCGCCGGTTGAATCGAATTCAAAATCAGTGACGAAACATTCCGAACGAATTTCCGCGCCGTGATGAATTGCAAGCGGCAAAAAAGTTACGTCCATCGAGCCTTTCGCGCCTGTCGAGCAACCCGCCTGACAAAATCCGCGATTCGTGCAACGGAGTCGCCAGCCGATTTTTTCCTCGAAATAATCCTGCGACAAAGCCGCATTCGGGGCGGGCGCGGTTTTAATATTTAATTTTTCGCAAGCCGTCTGCATTAATCGCGCCGCCGCGTTTAACGGAAGCGGCGGAAGCGGATAACCGCGCTTTCGAGGCGTTCCCCACGGATACGGCGACGCGCCTGAAATTCCTAGAAACCATTCAAGCTCGTCAAAATACTGCTCTAAATCTTCATAACTCAAACACCAATCGCGCCCGACTCCGAAATCCGAAAAAATCCGAAAATCATCGTCTCGCGGGCGCGGCGTGTAAGCCGTAAAATGCAAAGTCGAACCGCCCACGCCGCAGCCCGAATTATTATTGCCAAATGCTAACGGATTTTCGCCCGCGCTCAATCTTTCATCCGTCCAAAACAATTTGCTTTGTTCACGTTCGTCGGTGGCGAAATTTTTGTAATCGAAACTTTTCCCCGCTTCCAAAGCGACGACTTTCAAACCGGCTTGCGCTAATCTTGCGAGAATCGGCGCGCCGCCCGCACCTGTTCCAATCACAACAGCATCAACATCATTTGGGATTTTGGATTTTGGATTTTGGATTTTACTTTCTCGTAATTCGTAATTTGTAATTCGTAATTCATTTTCTTGACTTTGAACCTTGAACTTTGAACCTTGAACTCCTAAATCCCAGCCGTGTTTGTCGGCGAAACCGATGTAGCCGATTTCTGCTTGCGCGAGCGGATGCGAATAAAAAATCTCGGCGTATTCGGCGCAGAGTTCTTCGAGAAAACGCGCGGACTCAAAATTTATTTGCGCTGTTCGTTCGGCAGAGGCGAATGAACAGCGTTTGAGAATGTCGCGGCGTTTTTCCGTCTCAAGCGTGGTGAAATCCGCCTGAAAAATCTCTTTTGCCAAATCGTCTAAAAATTTCAAACCCGTTTTATAAGCGTCCTCATCGGGCGGCATTTCCGCATAACGCCAGCCGTTTCCTGCGTTTTCCGACAGGCGTTTGTCAATTTCCTGCGCGACGAACCAGCCAGGCACAACACTCGAAGGCACGAGCGCGTCGCAGACGGCTTTCAAAATCTCGAATTCGCGCTCGCCGAAAAATCGCGGCGCGGTTTCCTCGGCGTTTAATCTTTCCCGCAAAACGCGGCGCGTTTCGTCGGTCACGAAATCGCTTTCGAGCAGTTCGAGGAATTCTTTTTTCGGTGAATCTTTCATCAATCTTCTTTTGGATAATTCGGCAATTCTTTATCAACAACACCTGCCAAAGCTGACTTTTTTGTTCGCTCGAAAATCTCCGCCGCGAGCAGCATCGCCACGGGCGGCGCGACGAAATAAATCCATAAATGCTCCCATTTGTTCGCCGCGAAAGCCGCCGCAAACGAACGCGCCGGATTAAGACTCATACCGGAAAACGGCATCTCAAAAATCAGGTAAAGCGCAATCAAAACGCCGGTGACAATCGCTGCATATTTCTCCAATCGTTTGGAACTGATGAAAATTAAAACGACAAACATCAACACAAACGAGATGATAAATTCCGCCACGAACGCCGACATCGAGCCGTGCGGCGGCATCGGTTTGGTAACTGCGAAATCAATCAACGGGTGCGCGAACCAGCCGCCCAACGCAAACTTCAAAACCAAAGCCGCCGCAACCGCTCCGGCAAACTGCGCCAGCGTGTAAAAAACCGAGTTCGTGAAATTGATTTTCCCCAACCTGAAAAACGCCCAAGTCGTCGCCGGATTAATGTGCGCTCCAGATTTTTCGCCAAACAAATAAATAACGACGGCAATATACGCGCCCATAATTATACCGAGCGGAACGCGCCGCCAAATCGCGTCTGCTTCGCCGCCGAACGCACCTTTCATCGCGGGAAAATCGGGATGTTCGAGAAAAACCGCCAAACAGCCCGCGCCGAGAACGAATCCCACAAGCCCAAAGGCTTCCATCAGATACTCGCGCCAGTGCCGTTTGAAAGTTTCAAGCATCGCTCGACAATTTTCCGCCCGTCACGTCAACGATACTGCCGGTCATAAAACTGCCGTCGCTAGACCCGAGCAGAACATACGCCGGAGCTAATTCTTCCGGTTGTCCGGGACGTTTTAAGGCGACTTCGTGACCGAAATTTTCGACTTCTTCAATCGGCATCGTGCCGGGAATATTCGGCGTCCACACGGGACCGGGAACAACGCAGTTGACGCGGATTCCCTTTTCGCCCAAATTCAGCGCGAGCGATTTGGTGAACGAATGAATTGCGCCTTTTGACGAGGAATAATCAATCAAAAGCGGAATTCCGGTTTTGCCGACGATACTGCCCGTGTTGATAATCGCGTCGCCTTTTTCGAGATGCGGGAGCGCGGCTTGCGCCATAAAGAAATAGCCGAAAATGTTCGTTTCAAAAGTTCGTCGAAGCTGTTCTTCCGTGATGTCTTCAAATTTCTTCTGCGCCATTTGAAACGCGGCGTTGTTGACCAGAATGTTCAAACCGCCGAATTCCGAAACGCATTTTTCAACCGCGTCGAAACACATTTGCCGGTAACGCACGTCGGATTTTATGACCAGACATTCGCCGCCTTTTGCTTCGCACAAACGCTTTGTTTCCGCCGCGTCGTCGTCGTTTTCGTTATAAACAATCGCTATCTTCGCGCCTTCCATCGCAAACGCAACCGCCACCGCTCGCCCGATTCCCGAATCCGCGCCCGTAATAATCGCAACTTTGTCTTTTAATTTTCCCGCTGGTTTGTAATTCGATAAATCGCTGTCGGGCTGCCGCTTCATCTCCGACTGTTTCGCCGGATACGGTAATTTTTCTCCTTCGATTTCATCCGCCATCGGACGTTTTTCTTCGCTCATTGTTTTGCTCCTTATGATGTATTTATTTTTGTTCGACTTT
>MWVX01000076.1_pt1 | contig 27466 bp, 27 predicted proteins | sample 1047311 | NCBI WGS metagenome assembly MWVX01 (sample SAMN06349984, study PRJNA376086) | soil metagenome | isolation source: MtG-4 sample Antarctic (ecotone) soil | place: Antarctica | collected 2015-01-13 | reverse complement strand
TGACCCGTCCTGAAAAAAGTTGACAGTTTTAAATAATAATCCTGCTATAGGTTTACAAAGATAATTCATCCTGATTAGGGTTGACATTTGAAGTGTTTGCCTGAGCGTTGGCAGAAAAAAAATCGGTAGCTCCCAAAAGCTAAAGATTTTTTTTGTGCGGCTGGCTGTTATAAACCTCCAACAGTTCATCTCTTTTTTGTTGCCTTGGTTTATAATAATTTTTCCATCGCTTAATCTGCGGTCCTTTTTGTATGTGTACATGATGCGGTATTTGATAATTAATACTGCTGTGAACTCTTCTAAAATTATAAATGGTTATGCATCTTGTTATATGTTGCATAGCTTCTGTTACATCAGCATAACTTTCTGCAATCAATTCAGATTTTAAAATACCATTCACTCTTTCAGCCATAGCATTTTCATAAGGATCTCCGTTTTGTGTCATCGAAATAAGTGCATGATGTTCTTTGAGCAACCTTACATATTCATTGCTGCAATATTGCATGCCGCGGTCACTGTGATGGATAACAATAGCGTCAACAGGTTTTTGATCGAGTGCTTTTTGCAGAGCAACTACTGCACTATCTACCCTCATGTTATCACTTACATGAAAGCCAACAATCTTTCTGCTATAGCCATCCGTTAGCAAATACAAATATGCAAAGCGGTTATCTTTTAAAGGAATAAAAGTAATGTCTGCCACCCACAGCTCATGTGCATGTAATGGCGTAAAATCCTTTACCAGATTGGGATAGCGGTAAAAGAAGTGCTTAGAGTTGGTAGTATGCACACTTCTTTTTTTATTTCTTACCAGCAATTTATTTTTTGAAAGCAGGTTAAAAAATGCATCTCTACCAATGGTTATATTTCTTTCAATAAAGAAAGGCTGCAGCATCACCAACAATTTTCTTGCACCGCATCTTGGTTGTTGTTTTCGGATGAACAACACCTGCTCAATAATAATTTTTGTTTTACTAAGAACAGTAAATTGCAGTTGCTGATGTTTATAAAAAGCTTGTCTTGAATAACCAAACAACCGGCAAAGGGATTGCAGACAAATTGCACCGTTGCCTTGTATTAACTCCCGGGCTGTTTGGTGCCAGGCTTTTTTCTGATGTCGATATTGAGTTCTCTTTCTGCAACATTGATCATGGTATCAAGTGCGAGGCTTCGAAGCTTCTCCCATTCAAGTTGTTTCTCCAGCACCTCAATCTTCTTTTCCAATTCTGACTGATGCTGCCGGATAATTTGTTTTGATTTTTTACCCAAATTTTTTTGTTGAAGATCGTAAGAAACCTGTTTGTGGCTGCGGGGCAGATTATGAATGCCCTGGTGAATGAGCACCCATTTGTTGATGGTTGAACGGCTTACGCCGTATTTTTTTGCTATTGCCCGGTAAGGTATTCCATCAATTAAATACTCTTTTACCGCTTCTTTTTTAATGTCCATTTTTGGTTGATTTTGTGTCAACCTATTTCAGGACAAGACATATCACTGGGGAGCAGATAGAGTATTGTTTATACTGGATATTTTGTAAATACATCTATTGTAGTCCTTATTAACCTTGCCAAATATGTAAAATATTGAGCAAAATAACCTCAGCGGTTAGGAAGCTGTAAATCGGGTAAATAGTCTGTCCTTATTTATTTACAGCAGTGTCACTTGCTTTCTTCTTATGGTTCAAATACCAATAATATCCAATACCTCCAACAAGTGCATAGGGAATAACAAGCAAATACATGATGCCGGCATTTAACCCTTTTGCATCTGTGTTGCCCTCTTTTAAAGAACTCTCAGCACTCTGTTTGCACATGGCACATTGAGCTAAAGAAATATCCGCTGAAGCAATCAGCATAATAAATGCTATCAGAAAGGAGAAGAATAAATTTTTCATGCCTGGAAAATCTATCTCAAAATTACTACAAAATTTAATGAAAAGGTTAGTGACATACATTGAAGAAATGGCGATAGGCGGTGTAATATTCTTAATTAAATTAATAATATGGCGATACCATCAGATATACCGCAACACCTGTTATCGCTACGTACAGCCACAAAGGAAAGGTCCAGCGGGCAATCCGGCGATGCTTGTCGAACTTTTGCTGCAAACCGCGTACAAGTGTTATAAGCACCAGCGGAACGATCACTGCCGCGAGTATAATGTGCGTGAGGAGTATGAAATAATATATGTTGCGAACAACCCCTGATCCGCCATACGAGGTTGGCTCGGTAAGGGCATGATATACTACATAACAAATCAAGAACAAAGCAGAGAAACTAAAGGCAGTAATCATGCACAGCCTGTGGCTTTTAACCTTTTTATTTTTTATGAAATAGAAACCTGAGATCAATAGCATAGCGGTGCAAAAATTTAATGATGCGTTGAACGCTGGCAATATTCTAAGATCAAAACCGAATCTTATATCAGGTGGCTTGAGATAAAATAGTAATAGGATCACCGAAGGAATGGCGATGGAGACAATAGCAATTGCAGCATTGATGGAACGGTCTTTCATTTAGGAATGCCAACCAGGATGCTCGCAAGATTGTTGTATAGTGAATCCATCCTCTCCTTATCAAGGCCACTATAAAAGCCGCGTATGTTCCCCTGACCATCTACAAGTACCAGCTTATCTGTATGCGTAAATTCATTTCCTGTGCCGCCTTCAGGGGTATATACCACCGGCACTTTAAAACCCTCTTCTGCCATCTTCCATACCTCCTCTTTCTTTCCCCGAAGGAAATACCATGAGCCATCTATTGCGCCATATCTGTCCGCATACTCTTTTAATACAGGGATTGAATCTCTATCCGGATCAACTGTAAACGAAACCAGCTTCACCCTCGGGTCATCTTTAAAGTTCAATTGAATAAGTGACATCGTTTGTGACAGGTTGGGGCAAACGCCCCCACAATTCGTAAAGATAAAATCGGCTACATAAATATGCCCTTTTAAATCATCACTGGAAAGAGAATCACCTTTCTGTGTAGTATACTTGAAAGGTGGCGCTGCCCAGAAGGTCTTTACAGACTTTTCCTGGCGGGGCAGTGAGTCAATCTTTTGCTTGTAGTAAAAAAAAAATCCAAGGGGCAGGCCCAATAAAATAATCAAAGCAAAAAAACGGGAAAGAAACACTCTATTCATGTTCACCTTTAAGAGGACAAAACTACTTCACAGAAGTTGAAAAGCAGCGTATACGATAATATTAAAGGGATGAAAGCGGATAGCATATTAGCAAAAAACAAAAACTAAAATCAGTAATTCCTCATCTGAAGCCAGGAATTTCCCTCTGCCAACAACGCTACAACAGCAAATAGCAAAAAAGTCATTGGTATAAGTATCGTAATCGCCAAAAATTTTACTTCGAATTTTAGATGCATAAAAACCGATACAATAAAGAAAGCCTTAGCTAAGCTCATGATAATATAAAAAGAATTCAACACAATCAACATGTTATTCCTTTCAAATAGATCGGTCAATAAAACTGCTGCTATGATTTCCACAATGGTGATGATTGAAAGCCAGAGCGTCGTTTTAAGAATTAACTTAACCATGTTGGCTGATTCACCGTGCTCGTTGCTCATAGAATATCTATTTTGATTCTAATTAGTATCATTATTTCTATATCGTTATAACAGGTAAAAAGCCATGAAGACAAATACCCATACCAAATCTACAAAGTGCCAATAAAGTCCTATCTTCTCCACCATTTCATAGCTTCCTTTGCGATCATAATCTCCGCGTGCTACTTTAGTTGTTACAATGCAATTGATTATTACCCCTGTAAGAACATGAAAACCATGAAATCCGGTAATGGTAAAGAATAGCCAGCCAAATGCCGGGGCTCCAAATGGATTTTGAGAGAGAGTCATATGCTCGTCCACAATCAGATGTGTCCATTCCCAAGCCTGGCTCGCTAAAAAAATGATTCCCCCCAATATGGTTAGTGAGAGCCATTTCACCACTTTTTTCCGGTTCATTTCATGATTGCCATAATGAACAGCCAACACCATAGTAACACTGCTCATGATCAGCGTAAATGTCATAAAGCTAACAAACATGAGTGGCAGCTTTACACCCTCAAGCAAAGGAAAGGAGGAAAACACTTTGGTTGGTGCCGGCCAGGATTCATAACTGAAGCGGAGAGCGCCATAGGTTATAAGAAAGGAGGCAAATGAAAAAGAATCTCCTACAAGAAAATACCACATCATCAGCTTGCCCCAGCTCACCTTAAAGGGTGACCGCCCTCCATTCCACCGGGAAGGGCCTATTGCTGTAGTAGTCAATGTCGTCGCTTCTGTCATTATAACCTTTTAAAAAATGTTGATTTGAAAAAATATAAACAGGTAAATCCAAAGCACATCAACAAAATGCCAGTAGGTCGACATCAATTCCACGCGAACCAATCTGTTGGGATTAAAAGTGCTTGTGACCATCTTTAATAGCAGGCTCAGCATGATTACCAAACCCCCAACTATGTGTGCTGCATGCACCCCAGAGATCACATAAACAAAAGATCCAGAAGGATTGCCATTGATGTATATCCCCATCTCCTCCATTGCACTCCAGCCCCGATATTGTCCAATTAAGAAAATGATGCCCAGCAATAAGGTAATGGTTAGAGCGATCTTACATGCATTTACCTGGAATCTTCTGAAAGCTCTTACGGTCCACTGCATGGTGATGCTGCTAATAATAATAACCACTGTATCAAACCAAAATATAGCAGGCATTCTGAAATCAACCCAGTTGCCCTGAGCCTTCCTGATGATGTATGCGCTGGTAAGGGCAGCGAAGAGCATGATCATGCTCGCAATCCCCAGCCATAAAGCAAATTTAAGCGGGTGGAAACGATTATGATTTGTTATTGTAGTGCTCATCATCTTTATATTCTGTCAAAATATATGGATAGCTGAACGATAGGCAGATAAATGAACGAGCCGAACATTAATTTTTTCGCTGATTCTATAGTGCAGTTTTTAAACAGCACTATACCCTGATACAAAAACACAGCGCCGCATATAAAAACAATTCCGGCGGAAACAATACCTGAAATTGCTAACCAGGCAGGTAAGAGGCTTACGGGTATTAGAACCAAAATGTAAAACAATATCTGCAAAGCGCTGAATCTGGTGCGTCCTTCTTTCGATGGCAACAATTTGTAACCTGCTTTCATATAATCGTCGTGTGCTACCCAGGCAATTGCCCAGAAATGGGGAAACTGCCAGATAAACTGTATTCCAAACAAAACAAAAGCTACAATAGACAAATGTCCGGTTACACTCACCCAGCCGATCAAAGGAGGCAAAGCGCCAGGTAGCGCTCCTACGAAAACTGCTATAGGAGAAAATCTTTTTAAAGGTGTATAAATAAAAGCATACGATAACAAAGCAACAGCACTGAACAATGCGGCAAGCTGATTAAAATATATCCAGAAAATGGTAATGCCTGCAACACCGAAGATTCCGGCTGCTAAAAGGGCCTCCATCATCGTCATTCGGTCGGTTGGCAAGGGGCGGTCTGCTGTACGCGACATAAGGCGATCAAAATCCTTTTCAATCACCTGGTTCAACACATTTGAAGAAGCTGTTGTCAACAATCCTGCGAGGATCATTAGCATAAGCTTAGGCCATTCCCAACTGCCATCAGCCGCCATCAAAAATCCGATTACCGAAGAGAAGACAACAAGCAATGAGAGGCGAAGTTTTATCAGCTGCGCATAGTCTTTCAACTTGGCGCTGAGAAGCAATCCCATTGTTAACTGACCTGTTTGTGCTTCCTTCATTCTTAGAAAAAAGTTTGGATCTATTTCGTTCGTGTCCTGCTCTAATATCTATACCAGACTAATGACCCCCGGTTTCTCCTTCGCGAAGAGGAGTTGTTTGAGGAATGTATTCATCTCCGTTTTTACTGTAATCATAGGGCCAGCGATATACAGTCGGCAAGTCACCCGGCCAATTGCCATGACCAGTTTTTATTGGTGTCGTCCACTCGAGTGTATTTGACTGCCATGGGTTTTCATTTGTAAGTTTTCTTCCGTAAAAAATGCTGTAAAAGAAGTTTATCAGAAAAAGCAATTGGGCAAAAAATACGAGCATTGCGGCCATTGTAATAAATTCGTTCAAACCTCCGAACATATTGAATGATTGAAAGGCATCGAAGGAATAGTATCTTCTTGGTACCCCAGCAAGACCCATATAATGCATGGGCCAGAAGATCATATATGCGCCAACCATAGTAACCCAGAAATGTATATAGCCAAGAGTATTATTCATTAACCTGCCATACATCTTCGGGAACCAGTGATATACTCCGGCAAACATTCCAAAAAACGCGGAGATGCCCATTACGATATGGAAATGTGCGACCACGAAATAGGTATCATGCAGCTCAATATCGAGGGCTGAATTGCCCAGAAAAATTCCTGTTAAGCCTCCAGAGATAAACATAGAGACGAAGCCTATAGCAAAAAGCATAGCAGGTGCAAACTTGATATTGCCCTGCCAGACGGTAGCTATCCAATTAAATACTTTTATGGCTGAGGGCACCGCAACCAATAATGTCAGAAACACAAAAACAGACGCAACAAATGGGTTTAAGCCGGTAACAAACATATGATGAGCCCATACTACAAAAGCAATGATAGCAATAGCAAGCAAAGAGAGGATCATGGCACGATAACCAAATATTGGCTTTCGTGCATTTGTAGCCAGCACTTCAGAAACTAATCCAAATGCTGGAAGGATGACAATATAGACCTCCGGGTGACCCAGGAACCAGAACAGGTGCTGATACAAAATGGCATTACCGCCGTCATTCGGTAGGGCATGGCCGTTTATAAAAATGTTATCAAGATAAAAGCTCGTTCCAATGGTGCGGTCGAATATCAGGAGAATGGCAGCACCTAATAAAACCGGAAACGATAGCAGGCCAAGCACAGCTGTTATCAAGAGCGCCCAAATGGTTAAAGGCATCTTAGACATCGACATGCCCTTGGTTCGCAGATTCAATACCGTGGTTATGTAATTCAATCCGCCCAGTAAGCTGGAGAAAATAAACAATGCCATCCCAATCAGCCAAAAGTCCATACCTGCCCCTGACCCTGGTGAAGCTTCCTGCACCGCACTTAATGGCGGATAAGCTGTCCATCCAACATCTGAGGCCCCCTGGGGCAAGAAGAATGAGGCAAGCATTACCACGCTGGCCATAAAAAAAAACCAATACGACAGCATGTTCAGAAAGGGCGAAGCCATATCACGGGCGCCAATCTGCAATGGAATCAATAGATTTGCGAAGGTTCCGCTGAGGCCGGCAGTAAGGACAAAAAACACAAGTATAGTTCCATGCATTGTTATGAGCATGTAGTAAAAATCAGGACTTATTATGCCACCGGGAGCCCACTTGCCAAAGATTGTTTCCAGTATTGGAAAGGCTTGGTTAGGGAAACCAAGCTGAACCCTGAAAATCACAGAAAGCATCCCTCCTACCAGCGCCCAAAACATTCCTGTAATCAGGAACTGCTTGGCAATCATCTTATGATCCTGGCTGAAGATATACTTAGTGATGAAATTATCTTTATGGTGCTCATGATGGCCATGGTCATGAATTTCACCGGTTGAATCCTGGCGATGGGTTGTATCACCAGTATATACCGGATTAAGGGGAGGATTTATAACTGGATCGCTCATGTCTGAAGCTTTTGCTTAATTTAAAAATTCTACTCTCAACAACATAAGGAATTACTCATGTGTGGTGTTCGCTTTAGCTGCCTCCGCATTCTTTAACTGCATGCTGATCTCTGCAAACTTTTTCTCTTCCGCAGTTCCCTGTATGCCACTTTCATAAAATGATTTTTGAGTGGAAGTCCATTTATCGTATTCTTCCTGGCTCTCTACTACAATGGTGCCTTTCATTCCAAAATGCCCCGTTCCACACAATTGATCGCATGCAATTTCATAAGTGAAATCAGGGTTGCCTGTTTTCTTCCTCATTTCCTCTGTAGTTATGGTAGGAATAAACCAGAAACGGGTAGTGATGCCGGGTACAGCATCCATCTTCACCCGAAAATGAGGTATGCCTACATCATGTATCACGTCACGTGCTTTTATCCGAAGAAGAACTGGCCGGTTTACAACCAAATGCATTTCGGAGGGCATGAAGTCGTCCCTGCTGCGCGGATCATTAAAATCTATTCCAACCCCATTCCCTTCAGTGATATATTCAAAACTGTTCTCACCCAGCTTACCATCTTTTCCGGGGTAACGCAGCATCCAGCTGAATTGCTTGCCGGTAATCTCCACAACATTTGAGTCTTTTGGTTCGGGACCTGTTATTTGAAACCAGCGATAAAGGCCAATAACTACGAGCGTGGTAAGCACCATTGCAGGAATTATGGTCCACCACATTTCTAATTTATTGTTTTCAGGATAATAGAGTGCTTTCCGGTCTTTTGTATGCTTATAACGCCATGCGAAATAGAATAGGGCAATTTGCGTGAGGACAAAAGCTACTCCGGTAAATAATAATGTAACATTGAACATGCTGTCGATCCATTCACCATGAACAGAAGCCGATTCTAAAATCATATGCTTTTTGAAATAGGCCACTGACCAAAAGAGAGCTGCCATTCCTGCAACAAGGAATACGACCATCAGTCGTGAGTTGATTCGGTCAGATTCAAGACGCGTTTTGTCTTCGCCCCGCAAAATGGCAACAAACTCAGTGGTTTTTGCAAGCTGAAAAATAACCAGCGCGAACATTACAATTGCAAGAATGACTAAAACGGATGTTGTCATAAAACGATTCTTTCAAATTTAATCAGGTACTATGATGCATACTCTCCTGAAGGAACGGGTGATGCTTTGGTACCAGGTTCGCTTTGCTCAAATTAACAGATACAACATAGATGAAAAGACCGATGTAAAAAATAGGTACGGCTATCTCTACCAGTCCAAATCCTGCATCAGTTCCGATGGTTCCAGGCATTACCATCAGGTAAAAATCCATGAAGTGGCCGAAAATTATTATGCATGCGGCAATGATGAGAATCTGAACTTTTCTTTTTGCATCGCGGCTCATTAAAACGAGAAAAGGCGTCACAAAGTTAAGGATGAAAATGCTATAAAACAGCCACATAAAGTGATCATAGCGCTGCCGGAAATACATGGTCTCTTCCGGTATGTTTGCATACCATATCAGCATGAACTGGCAGAAGACAAGATACGTCCAAAAGATGCTGAAAGCGAACATGAGCTTTCCAAGATCGTGCAAATGATTATTATTAACCACTTCGAGGTATCCATTCTTTTTAAGGTAAACGACCACCAGTGTAATGACGGCAATGCCTGTAACCCAAAAACTTGCAAATGAATACCATCCAAACATAGTACTATACCAATGAGCATCCAACGACATCAGCCAATCCCATGATGTTACTGATATATATATTGCAAAAAACAATAAAAATAAAGAAGCCCACTTAAGGTTGTTTTTATAATATTGAAGTCCACCATTGATGTCTTCTGCTAAAGAGTTCCTGCGCATAAAGATGGTAAGCAGAAGAAGAATACCAACAAAAAAAGCAAATCTTGAAAAGAAAAACGGGATGTTCAGATATGCAGTTTTAGCAAGAAGAATAGGGTCAACATTTACAACATGTTCATCAGTCCAGTGATATAAAGGATGATGGCCATATACTAACATTGGAACTGCCAGAACAAGAAGGAGCAGACCAGAAGTAAAAGGCAAGAACATTGAAATCGCCTCCGGAATCCGCTTTATAGCAGTATGCCATCCGCCATAAGCAACATAAGTAGCAGCCTGAAAAAACGCGCTTGCCATAGCCACACCCTGAAAAAATACGGCATTCAACAATAAGTTTGCCCACACTCTCTTAGCATCATCATCACCTACATGTGTGAAAAAAGAGATGATAATGGCAACCAGTCCGATTAGCGTCAAAGCGAAGCTGATCGTTTTCAATCGCTGTGGCAAAATGAACTTTTCTTCCATAATCCTAAACGTTACCTTTTACATTACTTCCACACATCATCCTTTCTTATATCTGCACTTCACTTTTTATGATTACATTACCTGTAATAACCTCTTATTTTAATTCTTAAATTTATTTCTTTGAAGCAGTATCCGCCGCAGCCTTTGTACTATCCTCACCGGTTGTAGTAGCAGCCGCCGCAGCAGTATCAGCAGAGGCAGTTGCGGTGCCTGCAGTTGCTATGCTGTCTTTATGATGCTGTTGCAAAGATTTTACGTAATACACCACCTTCCAAATTTCATTGCGATTAAGAATTTTCCCGTAAGGCCCCATAAGGTTTTTACCATAGTGCACACTATAATACATTTTACCTACCGGCAGGTTGATTAAATTTTCAGAAAAATATGATGGCGGAGGAGGGTAAGGGTTTTTGATTTTTGGATTTTCCACAATGGTTCCATTGCCCACGCCACTCTTACCATGGCAGACGGCACAGTAAATTTCAAATATATATTTTCCCTGCTCCTTTTCTTCATCATTAAGCCAGTCCGGGAAATTAAGATTTACACCTGCTGAGTCATAACCTGTAAGCTGAGTACTGTAATGAAATGGCATATAGACCCCACGTGGAATGGTGTTAGTAACAGGCTGGATAGCATTCATGCTATCGGGAAAAAATGGATTAGAAGCATACGTTTCATAGGCTAAAGAATGATTCATATCAGGCATGTACTCCCAGCCGGGGCTGGAACGTGAATAATAGCACGAAGAAAAAAGGCTTATAAGCATAACCGCTGCGACCGTATTAGAGTTAATCTTAAAGTATGATGCCTGCTCTCTCATTTCAATAATGTTTGCTCATTTCACGCTCTCTTACTTCTACAGCACCAGCGTCTCTCAATAACTGGCTTAGATGATCTTTTTCATCCTGTGAAGTATTATCATTAATCTTAAACACCATTCCAAAAAGGTGACTTGTTGTGCGGGGATCAAGTGGCTCCCTGAAGCGGCCTGGATATAGGTGACTTCGCATGAGAAAGGCAAAGGTCATCGCTATAGATGCTGATAACACAGTAAATTCAAACATGATAGGAATAAATGCCGGAAAAGAAAAGTTTGGTTTGCCTCCAAATACCAGCGGCCAATCGGCAGTGAATACCCACGTCATGAATGAAAAGGCAATTGCTGTTCCTGTAAGGCCGATCCAGAAACCACCAATATGTAATCGGGAATATTTTAACCCCAGCTTTTCATCCAGGCCATGTACGGCAAAGGGTGTAACTACATCATGAATTGGAATGTTTTGCGAGCGTATGCTGTCAACGGCATTCAACAGCACCTCGTCATCATCAAATAATCCCAATAGATATCTCTTCATCGCTGCTTCTCTTTTTTAAATAGTCTGCGGAATAATAACTGGTTCGCGGCCATGATCTTTTGAATGTGCATGCGCTGCATCCTTTTGTGCCTCACCTGATATCTTCAGAATGTGCTTGATTTCAGCCATAGCAATCACGGGCATTGTTTTGGCAAAAATGAGAAAAGCGGTGAAAAACAGGCCGAGTGATCCTATGTAAATACTTATTTCAACCCACGTCGGTGAATACATCGCCCATGAAGATGGGATATAATCGCGATGCAGTGAGGTTACAATGATTACGAAACGCTCGAACCACATTCCGCAGTTGATCACTATTGACATGAAAAAAGTAAACCAGGCACTTCTTCTAAGCTTTCGAATCCAGAATAGCTGGGGCGAAATCACATTACAGGTCATCATTCCCCAGTAAGACCACCAGTATGGACCCAATGCACGATTCGCAAATGCATATTGCTCATAAGGATTTTGAGAATACCATGCTGTAAACAACTCTGTGAGGTATGCGCAACCTACAATAGAACCTGTTAACACGATGATTTTATTCATTGATTCAATGTGATCAATGGTTATATATTGTTCCAGGTTTAACACTTTTCTGGTGATGATCATCAGAGTAAGAACCATCGCAAAGCCTGAGAAGATGGCGCCCGCAACGAAGTAAGGTGGAAAGATGGTAGTATGCCATCCGGGTATTACGGATGTGGCGAAGTCGAACGACACAATGGTATGTACAGAGAGTACCAGAGGTGTCGATATGCCTGCTAAAACAAGTGAAAGCATCTCATGGCGTTGCCAATGCTTGGCAGATCCTACCCATCCAAAGCTAAGCACGCTGTAGGCCCAATGGGCAATTTTGCTTTTTGCCCTATCGCGAATGGTTGCTATATCTGGAATCAATCCGGTGTACCAAAACAGAAGAGATACGGTAAAATATGTGCTTATTGCAAACACATCCCACATCAAAGGAGAATTAAAGTTAGGCCAAACGGGACCTCGTGTATTAGGGTATGGCAGGTTGAAGAAGGCCAGCCATACACGACCCATGTGAAAGACCGGAAAGAGTGCCGCACAGATTACCGCAAAGATTGTCATAGCCTCTGCGGCGCGGTTTACTCCTGTGCGCCATTTTTGGCGAAATAAAAGGAGGATGGCAGAGATTAATGTTCCTGCATGACCAATACCGATCCACCAAACGAAATTTGTAATGTCCCATCCCCATCCTACCGTTCTGTTTAATCCCCACGTACCTATTCCAAACCATACTGTCCAGCCAATACAAAAAAGACCCCACGCCATGAGAGTTGCTGCGATTGACGTAGCAATCCACCAAAGCTTCGAGGGCTTTGCCTCTACGGAGCGTGCAATATCTTCGGTAATCTGAAGATATGTTTTGTTGCCCTTAATCAGCGGTGGCCGTATATACGATTCTGCGTGCATGAATATTTTTTATTCTTTTAAGTTATTATCATGAAAGCATGACTTCATTTAACTTAATGATCTATTCTAAACTTTATGTTCTTTTTTTTCACCAGCTATCATCTCATCTGTATTCCTTACTTTCTTCATATAAGCAATTGCAGGCCGGGTGTTTAGCTCAGCAAGAACATAATAGGCACGCCCATCATCATGATATTTGCGGACCTCACTGCTCTCATCTTTTACATTTCCAAATGTTATTGCATCAGCGGGGCATGCCGTCTGACATGCTGATTTCACGTCGCCATCCTTCAGAGGACGACCCTCTTTTTTCGCCTGTAATTTACCATCCTGAATTCGTTGAACACAAAAAGTACACTTTTCCATCACGCCACGCGAACGGACTGTAACGTCTGGGTTTAAAACCATCCTGGTTATCGGATCTGACATGCCCGGATCCTCGACACCCAGGGTAGGAACTTTCCAGGGCTCATTCCAGGGAAATACGTCGGCAGTGGTATAATCGAGCCAGTTGAAACGTCGGACTTTATAGGGACAGTTATTTGCACAATAGCGGGTACCGATACAACGATTATAAACCATCTGATTCAATCCCTCACTGCTGTGATTAGTAGCAGATACGGGGCATACATTTTCGCATGGAGCATTATCGCAATGCTGACAAAGCATCGGCTGAAAAGCAACCTGTACATTCTGATAATCCTTAATCTCGTCGTAATCCTTCTCCTTATCTATCATGCCAGTTTCACCGGGAAATGAATAGTAGCGATCAATTCGTAGCCACGACATTTCATGCACGCGGCTAACCTCCGTCTTTCCAACCACGGGAACATTGTTCTCCGCCTGACATGCCACGGAACAAGCGCCGCAACCGATGCAGGAATTAAGATCGATTGACATGCCCCACTTAATACCAGGAAATTCCTGTTCGGGATAGAGCGTTTCACTCCACACTTTCCCCAACTCTTCCTTTTCCTCAACGCCCTCATTAGGATGAGCCTGGTATCTTGCTAAAGAGGTTTCCCTGATGGCATCGCGTCCCTCAAAGCTGAAATGCGTTTGAGTCATAGCAAGATCAAATGATCGTCCTGTCTTTTTTATAGAAATGGAGGGGTTAATATAAAGGCACGTATCTCCATTTGTTGTAACGAATGGAAATGCGTTTTGCCCAACTTTGTTGCCTGCGCGGCCTGCTCTTTCCCGGCCATAGCCTAAAGCAAGAGATACTGCTTCATCGCATTGTCCGGGTTGAATATAGACAGGCACATCCATTGAAGTGTTTCCTGATGTTAAAGTAACAACGTCGGTTTTATGAGAAACCACATCCATCTTCAAACCATTGTCTTTCGCATACTTCGGAGAAACGCAGAGATAATTATCCCATACTACCTTAGAGATCGGGTCAGGCAGCTCCTGCAGCCAGGGATTGTTTGCATAACGTCCATTCCCAGCCCCAACCTTTTCATACACCTGGAGCTCAATACTACTGGATTTTGATGCAGCGTTCATTATTGCTGTCGCTGCAGCCATTACATCCGTACTTATGCTTGAAGAAACATCAGATTCAGTTACAGGAACTTCGAAGGCACCATCCTTTACACTCATATCCCAGAAGGTCTGGAAGTCGCTGTAGGCAGCTTGTTTGGGAAATACATTCTTTTCCCAGGTGCGTTTTATGTATGCATAATAATCTTCTGTCTTTCCCATCCAGCGGAGCAGGCTGTCTTGTGCCTGCCTGGTATCAAACAATGGCCAGATAGTAGGCTGGCAAAGGGTATATAATCCGGCTTTAGCAGAGAGGTCATTCCAGCTTTCGAGGTAATGGTGATCGGGACAGTGATACCGGCATAAAGTCGTCGTCTCATCGGCGCGGTCATTTAATGAAATCGATGTCTGCACTTTTTTTAGGGCATCAGCGAAGCCGTTGCCGTGCATATGATCATAAACCGGGTTGGCGCCATATATTAGCAGTGCATCTACTGCACCCGCATTCATGTCATTCATCAGCTGCATCATACCCTTATCATCCGACTGATGGGTATTAGAGTGCGCTTTTAGATCAAGGGTGGAACCGTAACTTCCTAAAATTGCATTGATTGCATTTACTACTACCTGAACATTTGCATCATTAGAACCCGCCACCACTAAGGCTTTTCCCTTATTGGCAATTAGGTCGGAAGCCGCCTGAGAGAGCAGTTTATCCGCTCTCGAATTTAATTTCCCGGTAGGTAAAGCTGCCTCGCCCAGGGAGCCAGCAAGCATATTATATAAAGCAACAACTGCTGCAGCCTCTTCAGATGGTTTCACCACTGCACGCTTGTCTGCATTTGAACCAGTAAGAGATAGTCGTGATTCAATTTGATAATGGCGCGACATGGTGGTCTTTTCCGGAGACACCTTCCGGTTCTGAACATATTGACGTGCATATTCCGCAGGTGAGATCCATGTTCCCAAAAAATCTGCTCCAATGGAGACAATCACATTTGCTTTCTCGAAATGATAACCGGGGATCACTCTCTTGCCTGAACTCTTTTCATTGGCTATTGCAATACCCGCATAAGAGACCGGATCGTAAACGATATGCTTTGCAGTTGGATAAGCAACGATAAAATCGTCTATAATCTGTTTGGTAGATGGGCTTAAAATAGTAGGAGTTAAAATACGAATGTTTCCTCCTTTATTTTTGGTATCCAGCAAGCGCTTGTGGATTTCTGCATCTACAACATCCCATTTAGCTTTTTTGCCTGTCACCATAGGTTGGCGGGGCCGCGTCATATCATACAGTGAAAGCACGGAGGCTTGTGCCCGTGCATTTGTACCACCGAATAAAAAACGGTTTGGCGAATCTTTAGCGATGTGACTGCTTATGAGAGGCTCAATTTTTATAGGGCGCCCATCCCGGGTTTTTACCAAAACGGGGCAATAATCATTTCCATCATGAAAGGATGATGCGTAATAGTTTGCCACACCCGGAACAATCTCTTCAGGCTTTATTACATATGGTATAGCCTTTTTCACCGGTATGCGACAGCTTGCTGCCATGGTGGCCGCTGAAACACTGAAACCCAGCATCTTCAAAAAGTCACGCCTGCTGGCTGGCTTGTTTACTATAGAGGAATTAAAAATTTCTTCAACAGGTAGCTCGTCAATAAACTCCTTATCTCTCGTTAAAAGAAAATCAGGATCATCATCCAACTCCTCAAGGCCTTTCCAGTGTAATTTATGTTCCATGATTTGATACTGATCAGTAGTGACATTTTTGACATTCCGTTCCCCCCATCATCTCTTCAGTAACCCTGTCAATTTTCCCCTCTTTGAAATCTTTGTGCAGTTTGGTGTACATCGTATAATAGTCGTTGTCGGCGAATTGCACATCGGTTTGCCGATGACAATTGATACACCACCCCATTGAGAGGCTTGAGAATTGATATATCTGTTCCATTGTTTCTACTGGTCCATGACAGGTCTGGCAGGCAATCTTTCCTACGGTTACATGCTGCGAATGGTTGAAGTATACATGGTCGGGCAGGTTGTGCACCTTGGTCCATTGAATTGCTTTATTATTGTCGTAGGCGGCAAATATTTTCTGAATGTCCTGCGTACCGGCTTCACTTTCGCCCTCCAATACTCCTCTGTGGCAATTCATGCAGGTACTTACAGGAGGAATTCCGGCCACTTTACTTTTTTCAGCGCCGGAGTGGCAGTATAAACAATTGATCTGGTTTATGCCGGCATGAAGCTCATGAGAAAAGTGGATGGGCTGTTCAGGTGTGTAGTTTTTAGAACGACCCAGCCGCATGGCACTATCAGTAATGGTGAAGCCCAAAAGAAATACCGCTGCAATAGAATACAAGATGATTGCGCGCCGTGACTTCAGCCTGTTGATGAATGGCCGTTCTTCAGGCAGTGGATGCCCAAGCTTCTCATAGGCCAGCCGCTTGAGCACCGTGTTGGTGCGCATAAGCAGAAAGGTGATCACTACCAGAATACCTACTACCGCATATAGCAGCAACGATGGTTGTGTAGATGTAACTCCATCGGCGCCCGGCGCTCCCGTGGCCGGTTGATTTGCAGGGGCTTCACTTTGAACCTTGACAAAAGAAAGAATTGATTTTATGTCATCGTCGGTGAAGTTGAGAAAGGCCGGCATCTCATTCTTATTATATTCCAGCCAAATATCTATAGCCTGTTTATCACCGGATGCGCGCAATGCATGGTTGTTCCTTATCCAGGAAAGGAGCCATGCCTCAGACCTCCTTGTATCGACATCCTTAAGAGGAGGTCCTATCAGCTTATTGTTTATTGCATGGCAAGAAGTGCAGTATTGCTTCCAGAGTTTCTGGCCGTTTTCAGGAGTTACCTCGGCAAAAACTGTTGCTGAAAAAAATAAGAGTATTGAAAGGGAAAAAAAAACGCAAAAACGTGATATATTTTTCTTCAGACCCCACACAAAAACATCTGGCCTCATAGGTGCTTCTTTTTGCGAGTGCAAATCTATACCACCAAGTCTTACGTTGGTGATTATTTAAAAAATAAATGGTTTCGTCTAAATTATGGACTTAGATTTAAAGGAAAATGATCAGTATGTATGAGATTGTGATTTTCTTTTCTATCATACAATGTCCTGAAATAAGCGATTACACTTTTGAAATTTTCAATCTCTGGGGTCAACAGGTTTTTACAACACAAGATCAGAATGAAGGATGGAATGGAACTTATAACAACAAGCCAGAACCTATTGATACATATGTGTATGTGGTGCATTACCAAATTGCAGAGACAGGCTTAAAGCAATACACTCAGTGGAAATTTGACACTGTTGAAATGATTTTACCCTCTTTTTAACTTTCACGGTGCAGAGATATATGTATCAAACTTGGATTGCGTGGATTGCGTAGCTCATCTGCTATTTCTATTCCCGAATATTGAAAAAGAACTCTGCCGCCCCTACGGGCTTTGTGGGTGTGGGTTTCAGTTTCTACCATACTGTCGCTCCTACGGAGCTAAGCAGGGTGTGGAAGAATGGATTCTCTTGCAATTTTCCGAAGCTGTTATTCCACCGTTAAAGCTAAGTCCCGGAGGGAAGGTATGGAAGGGACAAATGGGTAGAACATCTTTCATTCAATAAGACATTCTAATTTTATTTTCCGGAGCATTTCTACCGTCTAAGCTAAGTCCCGGAGGGACGACAGTATGGTCGTACAACCATTGCCAGAAAAATTAAACCCCCTCGGGGTGACAGTATTTCTCTTTAGGCATATCTCAGGCTTTCGTCCCTTACCGGGGCGGCACTTACTTACAGTAAAGCTATTACACTTCTTCAATGTTAATTTATCATTAAGAAATTATTACCGAATTAACCATTTCATAATACATATAATCTGATTCACGGCACTATCACAGGTAGTTTTGCAGAAGTTTAAATGATAAAATTACCTATGAAAACTCTCCTTATAGCGCTTACTGCCATAGCACTTCTAAATTCGTGTACCAATAAAGACCATGAAAATAACGCTTCAGAAAACAATGAAACGAAAACCCTTAAAATTGACGGCTCAAGCACAGTTTACCTGATCTCTGAAGCAGTGGCTGAGGAATATAAAGGTGTGAACTCTGATCTACAAATTACCATCGGGACTTCAGGTACGGGTGGCGGCTTTAAAAAATTTATTAATGGTGAGATAGATATCTGCGATGCCAGCCGTCCGATTAAAACAAGTGAAGCTGATGAATGTAAAAAAAATGGTATTCAGTTTCATGAGCTGCCCATCGCTTACGATGGGTTGGCTGTGGTAGTTAATCCTAAAAATACATGGGCAGATAAGCTTACTGTAACAGAATTGAAAACCCTGTGGGAATCTGCAGCACAGGGAAAAATTACAAAATGGAGCCAGGTCAGGAAAGGTTTTCCTAATAAGGAAATCAAGTTATTTGGACCCGGGACTGATAGCGGCACCTTCGATTATTTCTGCGAAGCAGTTAATGGCGGAAAAGAAAATCATAGAGGTGACTATACATCGTCTGAAAATGATAACCAGTTAGTGCAGGGCGTTGCTTCCGATGAGGGCAGCATCGGTTATTTCGGACTTGCTTATTATGAAGCCAACAAAGACCAGCTAAAGTTAGTACCGATAGATGATGGTGATAATAGCAACGGAGCAGGCGCCGTTGTTCCTACCTTAGAAACTGTTCAAAACGGAACATATGCACCCTTATCACGTGCTTTATTTATTTACGTGAATGATGCTGTTTATCAAAAGCCCGAGGTGAAGGAATTCCTGAATTATTATATCAAGAATGTTCCGGCACTTGCTGGGGAGGTCGGCTACATTCCTTTGCCAGGCGCAATCTATACTATGGTCTCACAACGAATGCAAAATGGAGTTATGGGAACTCTATATACAAATGGAGAAGAAGTAGGGACTAAGCTGGAAGACCTGATGAAGCAATCACCATAATTAATTTTTCATGAACGGCAGCAGTACGCTTCTTCCTGTATCGGAAACCACCGAAAAAAATCGAAGCCCTTTCAGCTTTAGCCGTGAAGCTTATGTAGTTACCCGCGAAAAGGTGGTGCATGCTATTCTGATGCTCTGCGCGCTGGTCTCTGTCTTCACAACCTTAGGAATTATTCTGGTACTGCTCTTTCAGACCATTGAGTTTTTTAAGGAAGTGCCGATCATTAATTTTCTCACCGATACCCAATGGACTCCCCTTTTTCAGGACAAGCACTTCGGAATTATGCCTCTGCTTTCCGGAACATTGCTGACCTCACTGATTGCCCTTTCGGTGAGTGTACCTCTTGGCCTCATCATCGCCATTTACCTTAGTGAATATGCGCCCTCTTTTTTACGAAAGCTTCTGAAACCATTCTTAGAGGTGCTTGCCGGAATTCCGACGATTGTTTATGGATACTTCGCATTGATAACTGTAACCCCACTCCTCCAAAATATATTTCCCTCCCTATCGGGATTTAATGCGTTATCACCTGGTATTGTTATGGGAATTATGATTCTTCCGCTTGTTACCTCTCTGAGTGAGGATGCCTTGCGAATGGTTCCGAAAGGCTTAAGAGAGGGTGGGTATGCATTGGGTGCCTCGAAGCTTCAGGTATCTTTATCCATTGTTTTTCCCTCTGCCTTTTCAGGAATTGTTGCCTCTGTAATTCTTGCTTTTTCAAGAGCAATCGGCGAAACCATGATAGTTGCAATTGCGGCCGGTCAACTTCCTAACTTAACCGCAAACCCGCTGCAGCCCGTCGCTACAATGACCTCTTACATTGTGCAGGTTAGCCAGGGTGATACCCCCTATGGCACCCTTGCGTACAATACTATTTTTGCCGTTGCAATAACCCTTTTCATTTTCACTTTTTTGCTGAATATCATTAGCTTCAGGTTAAGAAAAAAATACTTCTCTATGGGAGGCGACTGATGAACAGCTTTGAAATACATGCGCTAAAGCAGCGCACAAAAGATATCATCTTCCAGGTGACGGCCATCGTGGGCCTGTTGTTCGCGGTAACTGTTTTGCTGTTATTACTGATCAATGTGTTTCAGGATGGGTGGGGCCGCCTGAGCTGGCAATTTATTTCAAGTTATCCCTCAAGAAAGCCAGAATCTGCAGGAATTATCGCCGGGCTGGCTGGAAGTTTTTTTATGGTAAGCCTCGCTGCTCTATTATCGGTCCCGGTTGGAATTGGGGCTGCCATTTATCTTGAAGAATATGGAAAGAAAAATCGCCTCGGCAAGTTTATAGAGATCAACACTGCCAACCTTGCCGGTGTGCCATCTATTGTTTATGGCTTGCTTGGCCTGGGTTTGTTTGTAAGATGGTTTCAATTAGACCGCTCCATTCTTGCAGGCTCACTCACCATGAGTCTGCTGATAATGCCGGTGATTATCATTGCTACCCGGGAGGCCATTAAAGCCGTTCCGCAGGGCATTCGTGAAGCATCATATGCAGTTGGGGCAACAAAATGGCAAACAATATGGCATCATCTGCTTCCTATATCATTTCCCACCATTCTTACAGGAATTATTCTTGCAGTGTCACGTGCCATCGGTGAAACCGCACCCCTCATTACCATCGGTGCATTAACTTACGTAACCTTTCTTCCAAAAAATATCACTTCAGAATTCACCATCTTACCAATACAGATATTTAATTGGGTTAGCCGCCCACAGCAAGCATTTCATGAGAATGCCGCAGCAGCCATCATTGTATTAATTGCATTTACTCTATTACTGAATTCTGTGGCAATTATTTTACGTAACAAGTTCAGCAGATGAACATGAGGCAGATGCCTGCATTGGAAACCAGGAATTTGAACCTGCATTATGGTACCAATCATGCATTGAAAAATATTTCCTTATGCATCTCTGAGAATTTTGTGGTTGCGCTTATTGGTCCTTCAGGCTGTGGAAAATCTACATACCTGAGACTGTTTAACCGCATGAACGATATGATTGATGGGGTGAAGATAGATGGCGATGTGTTGTTTAATGGTAAAGACATATATAAGAGCAATCTGAGGGTAGAGCATGTGCGCAAGAAGATCGGAATGGTATTTCAAAAGCCAAATCCATTTCCTAAAACAATCTTTGAGAATGTAGCATATGGATTAAAAGTGAATGGGGTATCGAACAAGAAATTCATAGAAGAGACTGTTGAAAAATCTCTCAAGCAGGCTGCGTTGTGGGAAGAAGTCAAAGACACCCTAAAGAAATCGGCACTTGCCCTCTCAGGCGGGCAGCAGCAACGGTTGTGCATTGCACGGGCTTTGGCTGTGGAACCCTCCGTTCTTCTTATGGATGAGCCCGCATCAGCCCTTGATCCTTTAAGCAGCTCTAAAATTGAGGAACTCATTTATGAGTTGAAGAAAAAATATACGATTTTGATTGTAACACACAACATGCAGCAGGCAGCAAGAGTAAGCGATAAAACCGCATTCTTTTATCTTGGTCAGTTAATTGAGTATGATGATACCAAACAGATTTTCATTAATCCCAAAGAAGAACGCACCCAGAATTATATTACAGGAAGATTTGGATAAACATACTATTTCATAATGACAGAAATGGAACAGGGATATAAAAGAATGACTCACCTGGATCTCGAACTGAACCGGCTGAAGAATGAGATCGCTGAGATGGGAAATTTAGTACAGCACCAGTTGAAAAAAAGCATTGAATCACTCACTACGGTCAATACGGACTTAGCCCGTGAAGTAATGTTTCAGGAGAGAAGGGTGAATGCTGAGGAGTTAAAGATTGACCGTGATTGTGAAAATATAATGGCCCTCTTTAATCCGGTAGCCATTGACCTGAGATTGGTGTTTGCTGCATTTAAAATCAACGCTCACCTGGAGCGGGTGGGCGACAATGCAAAGGGAATTGCACGCTACACATTAGACCTTGAAGAGCCCTATGATGCACGATTGCTCGAGAAATTAAACCTGGTAAAAATGTGGGAGGTATCCGATTCAATGATTGCTGATAACTTGCGGGCTTTCGAAAAAGCAGATACCATTGAGGCAAGAAATATATTTCGTAAAGACGTTCTCATTGACGAATATAACCATGATGCTACCGGCATAATTGCAGAATATATAAAATCCCATACAGATAACATCGTGCCCCTGATCAATCTGATTTCTGTTATAAGAAAAATGGAACGCATCGGCGATCTGAACAAAAACATAGCTGAGGAGATCATATTCTTTGTTGAAGCAAATGTTCTCAAACATGAAAAAGAAAAAATTTAGAAGTGCGGACATTACATATAACTAAATAGCAAAGCTCATCTCAATGGAACATCAGCCCAATATTTTGATAGTAGATGATGAGATAGATGTTCTTGAGTTCATTGCATATAATCTCGAAAAGGAGGGTTATAAAACAATTGGGGCTAAAGATGGATTGGAAGCCATACGCCTTGCTAAATTATTAAAGCCCGACCTGATCTTACTCGATATTATGATGCCCAACCTTGATGGCATTTCTACTGCAGAGCATTTGAAAGAATTAAAAGAGCTTAATCAAACGCTGATTGTTTTTCTCACTGCGCGAAATGATGAGGAATCAGAACTTAAGGGGTTTACTGCAGGCGCTGATGATTATATAACAAAGCCCATTAAGCCCAAGTTGCTGGTGAGCCGAATAAAAGCTCTGCTCCGGCGTGGATCTATAGAGCCTGATAAAAATGTTATGAAGTTAGGCGACATCATTATAGATAAGGATAAGCATCTTGTGAAACTGGGGAAGGAAGAAATTTTTCTTGCCCGGAAAGAATTTGACCTGTTGTGCCTGCTTGCTTCCAAACCCGGAAGAGTGTTTCACAGAAACGAGATACTGAGTAAGGTGTGGGGCGATGATATTGTGGTAGGCGACCGCACCATTGATGTTCACGTGCGCAAGGTGAGGATGAAAGTTGGTTTAGAGGTGATCAAAACAGTGAAGGGTGTTGGATATAAATTTGAAATCTAAACAGCAGTGCGCTACATTGAAGTTGGCTCTTGCGCAAAGTTGAAGTATATTCCTTCCAAGAACAATAAAAATTCAACACCGGTAATAGTGATGTAAAGAACATACCTGCTAAGCTCGAAGCTGTGCGAAAGCCTGCTATTGCCTGGCGGAGCCTTTTGGCAACCCGCTTGCGGCCTCACGATACCATTTAAAATTTACATGCCATGAGTAATCGCGATTTTTTTGGTTACTTTTATTCGCATTCAATATTTTTAATGGTGCTCACGAGATCGCTTCGCTAAGGTCTTCTAAAGAAAGTGACAAATAAAATTCACTTTAAATTCTGTATTGATCTGAATTGCAGAAATAGCTACGTAATTTTTATTTAAAATTTTACCGGGTTATTTTTATCTTTTGCTCCCATGAAAAACCTGAAGCCCGCAACCGTCGCTATCTACACCTCACTTATCGTAGCTGCAACAGCCTCTCTCGTTTCATCTATCCCCCCTTATTTTATGCTGCATCCGTGGCAGCAAATTGGTATTGTATTTATAATCACATTCATATTTTCTTACTTTGTTTTTTACAATGCTCTTGAAAGATTTATTTACAGAAAGATCAAGCTCATTTATAAATCCATTCACAACCTGAAGCTCAATCGCTTTTCTAAAGATATTTTAGGAAAATCTATGAGCGATGATGATCCTATTTCAGAGGTAACAGCCGAGGTTCAGGAGTGGGCTGAAGGGAGTCGCCGTGAAATTGAGAGCCTGAAGAAGGCCGAGCAATACAGAAGAGAATTTTTGTCGAATCTCTCTCACGAACTAAAAACCCCTTTGTTCAGCATTCAGGGTTATGTGCATACGTTGCTTGACGGTGCGATGAATGATAAGGAAGTGGAAAAACATTTCCTTGAAAAAACAGCTTTTAGTATAGATCGCCTTGCCAATCTTATCACCGATCTTGAAGAGATCTCGAAGCTCGAAAGCGGTGAAGTGACGCTTGATAAAGAGATATTTGACATCTATTCCCTTACCAAAGATGTGTTTGATGAGTTTGAAATAAAAGCCAATACAACAAAAATAAAATTTTCCTTTAAGAAAGGTTGTGAGCACCCCTTCTACGTTTTTGCCGATAAAGAGCGCGTGAGGCAAATACTTACCAACCTTATTGACAACTCAATTAAATATGGAAAGCAAAACGGCAATACCATTGTCAGCTTCTACGATATGGCTTATAAAGTGCTTATTGAAATAACTGATGATGGACTCGGGATTGCGGAAGAGCATTTAAAAAGGCTCTTCGAAAGATTTTATCGGATAGATAAAAGCCGCAGCCGTGAACAGGGAGGTACCGGCCTTGGGCTGGCTATTGTAAAGCATCTTGTTGAAGCACATAATGAAACAATCAATGTGCGCAGCAATACGGGGGTGGGTTCTACATTTGGGTTTACGCTGGCAAAAAGTGAGTAAGCTTAACCATCACTCTACTGACTCAATAAGCACCGTCACATTGTTCTTCAGCACCTCTACAAAACCGCTCTTCACTGAAAAGAAAAGTTCCTCTTTGTTATTCCGCACTTTAATCTGCCCGGCTTTTAAAGAGGAAATCAACGGAGCATGGTTGTTAAGCACCTGAAAGGCGCCGGCCGTTCCGGGAAAGGAAACTGCAACAGCTTCGCCACTATATATTTTTTTTTCAGGGGTTAGAATGTCGAGAAGCATATTAATATTTAGTTTGTAGATTTAAACAGTAAGTTGGATGCTGTTATAACCTTTCTGCAAAGCATTATCCTTCCGCCACGCCATTAAATCCTATTAAGTGAGGTTTTGTTTAACGCTATTAAATGATCTCAATTAATTCTTCGCCGCATCTAACAACTTTTTACCTTTTTCAATCGCATCATCTATTGAACCTACGAGGTTAAATGCCGCTTCAGGAAATTCATCCACCTCTCCATCCATAATCATATTAAATCCACGAATGGTGTCTTCAATTGGTACCAGCACGCCCTTTAATCCGGTAAACTGTTCGGCTACATGGAATGGCTGAGAGAGGAAACGCTGCACACGACGGGCACGCGAGACGATAAGCTTGTCTTCTTCACTTAATTCATCCATTCCGAGAATCGCAATGATGTCCTGAAGCTCTTTATAGCGCTGAAGAATCATCTTCACCTTCTGCGCAGTGTTATAATGCTGATCTCCTACGATATCAGCAGTGAGGATGCGTGAAGTAGAGTCGAGTGGATCCACAGCAGGATATATTCCAAGCTCAGAAATTTTTCTGTTCAAAACTGTGGTAGCATCAAGGTGGGCGAAAGTAGTTGCCGGAGCCGGATCGGTAAGGTCATCCGCAGGCACGTATACAGCCTGCACCGAAGTGATGGAACCGCGCTTTGTTGAGGTGATGCGCTCCTGCATAAGTCCCATCTCTGTTGCAAGCGTTGGCTGATAGCCCACAGCGGAAGGCATACGACCAAGCAATGCAGATACCTCTGAACCTGCTTGCGTAAACCGGAAGATGTTATCTATGAAAAACAATATGTCGCGACCTTTGGCCTCATTCGGGTCTCCATCTCTGAAATATTCTGCCATCGTAAGACCTGACAACGCAACACGGGCACGGGCGCCTGGAGGTTCATTCATCTGTCCGAACACCAGCGTAGCCTGCGATTTCACAAGCTGAGTGTGATCTACCTTGCTTAGATCCCATCCGCCTTGCTCCATGCTGTGCTTGAACTCTTCCCCATATTTTATTACATCAGATTCAATAAACTCGCGAAGCAAATCATTCCCTTCGCGGGTACGCTCACCTACACCTGCAAATACCGACATGCCCGCATAGGCTTTCGCGATGTTGTTAATCAACTCCTGAATCAAAACTGTTTTACCAACACCGGCGCCACCAAACAATCCAATTTTACCACCTTTCGCATAAGGCTCGATCAGATCAATAACCTTGATACCAGTATAGAGAATCTCTGCATGTGTAGTAAGGTCTTCAAAACGTGGTGGCCGTGAGTGAATGGGATAACCACCCTCGTTGCTTACCTCGCCGATTCCATCAATTGCCTGACCCACTACATTAAAAAGTCTTCCTTTTATTTTCTCTCCTGTGGGCATCCTGATATTCATACCGGTATCTACTGCATCCAGCCCTCGCATGAGCCCTTCAGTGGAATCCATTGCAACAGTTCGTGCACTGTCCTCTCCGAGGTGCTGCTGCACTTCTAAAATAACCTTTTGACCATTTTCCCGGGTTACTTCTAAAGCATTTAGGATGTCAGGCAGTTGCGATCCCTCAGCTTCAAAGCTTACATCTACTACCGGACCTATGATTTGTTTTATTTTACCAATGTTGGGCATGAATTAACTATTATCTTTTATTAAGAGGGATGCGAAGAGGCGGCAAAGGTAAGCGTGCATTTTATATTTTCCAAGGTTGAGAGTGTTTGATTAAGAAAGGAACAACGCTGTTTGTTGTCATTGAAATAAAGTATCTGCGAGTAACTCCGCCTGCTTCAACACAGTATCAATTGCTTTTTGTTGTTTGTCTGGTGGGTAACCATACTTAGTTAAAGTCCGTTTTACAATAACCATCAATCTTGCACGTGCACTCTCGCGAATCGTCCAATCAATAGAAGCATTTGCTCTTACCTTATCAGCGATCTCAACAGCAATTTGCCTCAACACTTCATCACCCAACACCTGCACTGCACTGTCATTTACCTCTAGTGCATCGTAGAAGGCAATTTCTTCTATTGACATTCCAAGCTTCTCACCTAGTTTATCTGTTTCTTTAATTTCCTTTGCGATATTGATTAGTTCCTGAATAATTTCAGAAGTATTCAGCAGATTATTTTGATATTTCTTCACTGCTGTTTCCAGCATCTCCAAAAGTTTTTTGCTTTTGACGAGATTCGTTTTTGCGCGGCTTCTGATTTCGTCATTCAAAATTTTCTTCAGCAATTCGAGTGCAAGATTTTTGTGTTTCATTCCCTTTACCTCTAAAAGAAATTCTTCTGACAGAATAGAAATATCCGGTCTCATAATTCCGGCTGCATCGAAGATGTCCACTACTTTATCACTGCTTAATGCCTGATCAACTATCTGCTTAATCGCGCTTTCAATTTGTGCATCGGATCTTCCGCCACCTTTTGTCTCGAACTTTATCAGTCGGGCTTTCACTGC
>MWVX01000074.1_pt1 | contig 27743 bp, 23 predicted proteins | sample 1047311 | NCBI WGS metagenome assembly MWVX01 (sample SAMN06349984, study PRJNA376086) | soil metagenome | isolation source: MtG-4 sample Antarctic (ecotone) soil | place: Antarctica | collected 2015-01-13 | reverse complement strand
CCCGGACACGTGGACTTTACTGTAGAAGTAGAGCGCTCATTGCGTGTTCTTGATGGTTTGATCGCATTATTTTCTGCTGTTGATGGTGTTGAACCTCAATCTGAAACCGTTTGGCGCCAGGCTAATCGTTATCGTGTGCCGCGTATTGGTTTTGTAAATAAAATGGATCGTTCCGGCGCCGACTTCCTAATGGTCGTTAACCAGGTTCGTGATATGTTGGGTGCTAAAGCAGTTCCGCTTCAATTACCAATAGGTGCAGAAGACGATTTCAAAGGAGTTGTTGATCTCATTACCATGAAAGGTGTGGTTTGGCACATGGAAACAGAGGGTATGACTTTCGACGAAATACCTGTGCCTGCTGATATGCAGGAAGAAGCCGAGCATTGGAGGGCGCTGTTGATCGAAGCGGTAGCTGAATACGATGATACATTACTGCAAAAATTCTTTGATGATCCCAATACCATTTCTGAAGATGAAATTCACGAAGCAATAAGGAAAGCTACAATTGATCTAAGCATTGTACCTATGATGTGCGGATCTTCATTTAAAAATAAAGGTGTACAAACTGCATTAGATGCTGTGTGCAGATACCTTCCCGGTCCCAGTGATATTGATGCGGTTACGGGCATCAATCCAGAGACCGGAGAAGAAGAACAGCGTAAACCTGATGCAAAAGAACCTTTTGCAGCATTAGCATTTAAGATCATGACTGATCCTTTCGTTGGTCGTCTGGCATTCTTCCGTGTGTACTCAGGCCACCTCGATGCTGGTTCTTATGTGTTGAATGTAAGAAGTGGAAAAAAAGAAAGGATATCAAGGATTATGAAGATGTTTGCTAACAAGCAAAATCCTATTGACTTTATTGAAGCTGGTGATATTGGCGCTGCCGTTGGTTTTAAAGAAATCAAAACAGGCGATACTTTATGCCATGAAGATCACCCGATCACTTTGGAAAATATGTTTATTCCGGAGCCGGTAATATCGGTTGCTGTTGAACCAAAAACCCAGGTTGACGTTGATAAAATGGGTCTTGCTATATCTAAATTAGTAGAAGAAGATCCAACCCTGCGGGTAAAAACTGATGAAGATTCAGGGCAGACAATACTTTCCGGAATGGGAGAGTTACATCTTGAGATAATTGTTGATCGTATGCGTCGGGAATTCAAGGTGGAAGTAAATCAAGGTGCTCCACAGGTGGCCTATAAAGAAGCATTTAACCAAACTGTACAACATAGGGAAGTACTAAAGAAGCAAACGGGTGGACGTGGTAAGTTTGCCGACATCCAGTTTGAATTAGGTCCAGTGGATGCTGATTGGAAAGAAGCAAATCCGGATAAGTATTACCAGTTCGTAAATGATTTGTTTGGTGGGTCTATTCCACGTGAATTTGTTCCTGCTATTCAAAAGGGATTTGAAAACTCTATGGGCACAGGTGTATTAGCCAGCTATCCGGTAAATAATATGAAAGTGCGTGTTTATGACGGCTCATTTCATGCTGTGGATTCCGATGCGATGTCATTTGAACTCTGTGCAAAGCAGGGTTTCAGAGAAGCTGCACGTAAAGCTAAACCAGTTTTATTGGAACCAATCATGAGAATCGAAGTCCTGACACCAGACCAGTACATGGGGGATGTGACAGGTGATCTGAACCGCCGAAGGGGAATGCTGGAAGGCATGGATACACGTGCTGGGGTGCAGGTGATAAAAGCTAAAGTTCCTTTGAGTGAAATGTTTGGTTATGTTACCCAGTTACGTTCACTTTCATCCGGCAGAGCATCGTCTACAATGGAATTTTCACATTATGCACCGGCTCCAAATAATATTGCTGAAGAAGTAATAGCTAAGAGTAAGGGCAAAGTAAAAGTGGAAGACTAATCTTCGATCCAGCCTCGGTAGGTATATAAGTCATAGAGATATAATAAATCTTTAATCGAATATGGTAACTACCATAGATACCACAAGATTGAATCGATCTTTAGCAGTTTAGAATTTTTGTAAGCCACTTTTTTTTGAGTGGCTTTTTTTATTGGTCATTAAAGCAGTAGTAGAACTCTCAAAAAGATCGTGATGAATAGCCACTGTATCTAATTTCACACTACTTATCTCTTCCAGTAAAGCCTGTCGTGTCAATATTAATGCCTCGGTGTTCAATAAGTATTCATTCAAGGAATCAACATGCTCAAACACTTTCACACGTGCGGGTAAATAATAAGTAAAAGATGGATGGAAAATTTTATATGCACCTACATGATCGTAGTTTTTTATTTTTTCTAAAGTTTTAGACAATGGATTGTTATTGTAAATAACAGGGTATAGGTAATTGAAGAAAGCAAGGTTAAAAAGAGTGTACCCAGCAAGTAAGGAAATCATGGAAGCCTTAAAACCCTTTTGTTTGTAAAATATAAATGAAAAAATAGTAGTCAAAATAAGTAAAAGAAGAATAGCTGAATTGTTTTCAAATCCTTGGGTTTCAATTTCATTCCTAATTCCGAAATAAAGCCCAACAGGCAGAATTAAATTAATTACAATCAAAATTATAAAGGGATAAAGTTGTGGCTTTGAATTTCCCTGGATGGCATTCATGATGAAATAACCTAAAACAACTGCTAAAAAAGAATAGCAAGGCATAGGGTAATTGGGAAGTTTAGTGCCTGATACACTATAGAAAACAATAAAGGCAAAAAACACGCAAATTGAAAAACGTAAAAAAGAATCATTAAAAGTTGTTTTGAAATTTTTTAGGGCTTCACCTAAAAATGCAGAAGCAGGCAATATTCCTAAAAGAACAAATAGCGGAACAATCAGGAAAAAGCCTCCATGTCCTTCCATGGGTTCAGAAAATCTGCCCACATTATGTTCCAGGAAAAATCCCCTTGTCCATTCGCCATCGGTAGCTACATGCACCGCCCAATACCACGGTATGGCAACAATCAAAATGATAAGGGCTGCCATGAGGATATGCCAATGAAAAATATGTTTCCATCTTTGATCCCATATTAACCAGCAAAAAATGGCAAGCCCGGGCAGAGCCAATGCGACCGGCCCTTTTGCCATAATACCTAAACCAAATGAAACCGCACTTAATGCAAGCCAACCAAATTTTTTTTCCTTAAAATAAGCAAAGGCGGAAAACATGGAAAGCGTATTAAAAAATATAAGATAAGGATCGGGCACAGACATACGAAACTCAAATAACCAATGAGTAGATATAAGAAGAATACAACTAGTAATAAATGCATGCAGCCGGGAAGAATACCTGGCGACGAAAAAATAAGTAATAGAAATAGTGAATACTCCAAAAACGGCTGAAAAAAAACGGGCACCCCATTCACTGATACCGAAGATTTCAAACCCACCGAACATAAAAAAGTAATGAAGGGGGGGCTTCAGAGTGCGAAGTTTTCCGTTAAATGTGGGTACGATCCAATCACTCCTTTCCCACATCTCCCGTGCACATTGCGCATTGCGTACTTCATCATAGATCCATAAATGCGTTTTACCGAGTGAAGGAAATAGAAGTAAAACAGACAACAAAATTAAAAACCAAAAATATCTATCAAACGTCTGTGTTGATTGCACTTAAGTTCTTTGGTATACAAATATAGCTGTTCACTCCAGATCAATTCAATTGAACGATTTGTTGGATATGGCTTAAAATTTTTGAGTTAAGTTCTGCTCTCAGGAGACAACGAATTTCCAATTAATGGTTTATGAAAAATAAAATATGATCCCCAAACTGAAGAGAGCAGGTTACTTAAATAAAATAAGAGACTTATGATAATTCCCAAGTGTGGATCTAAAAGAAAAAAACGGGCGCCTTCCACAAATACGAATTCCCTTGTGCCTAATCCGCCCCCTAATGAAATGGGTATGACTGAAACTACAGAAGCAATTAAAAATATAAATATCCATTCAGATCGATGAAAAGGCAGATGCAGTGCAAATAATATACAATAGACACATACAACCTGAAAATTTTGTACACCGATTCCCCATAAAAAGGTTGACCAGTAACCCGGTAAAAAATCAGAGAAAAAGTACTTCACTACAAAATAGAGAATAACTACACCTGCAACAGCCGCACCTGCAAGAAGAGTATTCCATAATGTATTATACACAACAGCAAATCCATATAGAGCTAATATAATACCAAGTGCCTGCAACCCACTGAAGCGATCAAGTAATACAGCAGCAGTTGTTTTCTTATAGGAAGATTTGTATTTTTTTGTTAGCGTTATCACTTTATAAGCATCACCACTAATGGAGCCCGGCAAAAAAAGATTGTAAAACATGCCCAACCAATACAATTTAATATTTTCCCATTGCGGAAGGATGATATTGATATTTCGAAAATTGATATTTAGCCTGAACGCTGCTAACAGCTTTGAAAACATAAAGGACAAAACAGCTAATATCAAAAACCACCAATTTGCCTTTAGCAATGCCTCCCATGCTTTAGCAAAATCTATTTTCGTGGATATGTACCAAAAGCAGAGTGCTGTGATACCTATTTTCAGCAAGAGCTTGATTACTTTAACGACATTGGATTCCTTCTTTTCAGTCACATGATCAGCCGCAGTATCCATTATCTAGATTGTATAAATTTTGTTATCAATGAATTGATCATATTATTGAGCCGTAAATGTAAGGAACTCATTGCTTTGACCTATATGCTAACACAACATAAGATCCCCAAATGTGAAACAGCTTTCAAAGCAAATACAGAATTTCGGAGCGTAGCAACATTCGCTGAATTGAAATTCTTTAATCAGTTACATAAAATAAGGGGCTGGTTGAAATGAAAAACCCCGGCAAAAACCAGGGTTCTTCAATTAGTCGTCATTCTTAACCAACCTGCCACGGCAAGCAATTCCGTAAAAGAATGGCTGGAGATTAAGAATGACTATTCATTATAAAGCAATTTGTTTTTGTATCATCATTTTCCTAAGGTTGATCAATCCATAACGCATACGCCCAAGAGCTGTGTTGATACTGCAACCCGTAACTAATGCAATCTCTTTGAAACTCATATCGGCATAGTGGCGAAGTATGATCACTTCACGTTGGTCTTCCGGAAGCATGTCCAGCATATCTTTCACCCGGTTATGACTTTGTTTTTTTATCATACGGTCTTCTGCACTTTCTTCTGTGAAGTTCAACACTTCAAATATATCCTGGTCCTCACCGGTTTTAATGGTGGGCGTGCGCTTTACTTTACGAAAATGATCTACACATAAATTATGTGCAATACGCATTGCCCAGGGCAAAAATTTGCCTTCTTCGGTATAGCGGCCACCACGTACGGTATCAATTACACGAATAAAAACATCCTGAAATATATCTTCGGCAAGATACTTGTCCTTAACAAGAAATAATATGGATGTGTATAGCTTGTCTTTGTGGCGAAGTACAAGCGCCTCCAAAGCAGATGAATTACCTGCAACAAATGACTGAATCAACTCGTGATCAGATAGCTTAGATAAAGTGGTCATAAACTCCTTGCGTTTAGGGGTGTGATCGATGGATATTGGCCAGAAAAATTAGGAGTAGAAGTTTATCCGATAGGCTTAAGTGGTTGGTTTTTAATGAATGCTATTGAATTCCGATATAAAAATAATCTTCTTTTTGATAAAATCAAGTTCTCCCCTTTTTATTATTGCAATCATTACGTAAAAGAATTGTTAATGATCCCTTTAATGCATAGGATGGTAAACTACATTTGCCGTCCTCATTATGAATAAGACGGTTGAAAAAAAAAATAAAATCACCTCGGTAGAAGACAATCCAATTGTCATTAAAGGGGCACGGGTACACAACCTTAAAAATGTTGATATTTCATTTCCAAGAAACGCCCTCATCGTGGTCACCGGTGTATCAGGCTCCGGGAAATCCTCCCTCACTATAGATACATTGTATGCTGAAGGTCAACGTAAATACGCAGAAAGCCTCAGCGCTTATGTGCGTCAGTTTCTCAACCGCATGGACAAGCCCGATGTGGATTACATAAAAGGTTTATCCCCGGCCATTGCTATAGAACAAAAAGTAATCAACCGCACACCCCGGAGTACGGTGGGCAGCATGACAGAAGTATATGACTACATGCGGCTTATGTATTCGAGAATTGGTAAAACCATATCTCCCATCTCTGGGAGAGAAGTAAAGAAAGACGATGTAAAAGATGTGCTTCAAGCCATCACTGGGATAGAAGCCGGACGAAAAGTATTTATACTTGCAGCATTTAAACAACACCGGAACAGAGAGAAAAAAGAAGAACTTGATATACTGATGCAGAAAGGCTTTTCCCGTATTTATATTTCTTCACTTTCACAAAAAGGGAACACTACTTCACCAACCGAAGGCATTACCTACCGTATAGAAGAACTATTGGAAAATACAGCAGATATTGATTCTGTATTTCAGTATCCAGACAAGGCCTATGTGCTTATAGACCGTCTTGTTACCAAAACATTCGATGAAGATGATCTTCATCGAATAAGCGATTCTATCGGCACTGCTTTTTACGAAGGAGAGGGCGATGTGTATCTGGAATTGGATGGAGAGAAATTGATTCCTTTTAACAATCGCTTTGAACTTGATGGAATTCAATTTGAAGAACCTGTTCCTAATTTATTTTCTTTTAATAATCCTTTTGGCGCTTGTCCCACCTGCGAAGGTTTTTCTATGGTATTGGGTATAGATGAAGACCTGGTGATCCCAAACAAATTATTAAGCGTATATGAGGGAGCAGTGACACCATGGAAAGGAGAAAAAATGGGACTGTGGCGAGAGCAGTTTGTGAAAGTTGCACGCAAATTTGATTTTCCTGTGCACAAGCCGGTTGCTGATCTTAATGAACCACAATACAAAACACTATGGAAGGGTAATGAGTTCGTGCAGGGTATTGAAGATTTTTTTAAAGAGGTAGAACGCAATTTATATAAAGTACAATACCGCGTAATGCTTAGCCGCTATCGTGGGCGTACCAAATGCCCCGACTGCGAAGGCACCAGGCTGCGCAAAGAAGCCTTGTATGTAAAAGTGCAAAACAAACATATTGGTGAATTGAGTGAACTGCCGGTCAGGGACCTTAAAGAATGGTTTGACGGAGCTCTGAATAATTTTTCAGATTTCGAAAAAACAGTAGCCAAGAGAATCTTTATTGAGATTGCACACCGCATAGATACTTTGCTGAATGTCGGACTCGGATATCTTACACTCAACCGACTGGCAAATACATTAAGTGGGGGTGAAAGCCAGCGCATACAATTGACACGCAGCCTGGGTAGTAATCTTACCAGTTCACTTTATATTCTTGATGAACCTTCAATTGGGTTACATGCAAGGGATACGAAAAACCTGATTCGAGTTTTAAAGGAATTACGTGATCTTGGAAATACAGTTATCGTAGTAGAGCATGATGAGATGATGATGCGTGAAGCAGATTTCATTGTTGATATGGGGCCTATGGCTTCGCACCTTGGCGGTGAAGTAGTTGCAGCAGGAAATTTCAATGCGATCATTGCGAATGAAAATAGCCTGACCGGCAAATATCTCAAGGGTATGTTATCGATTGAAGCGCCTCAGCAATTACGCAAATGGAAAAACTCAATTGTTATTGAAGGTGCCCGTCATCACAATTTGAAAGACATCAAGGTTGAAATCCCCCTGAATGTATTGTGCGTAGTGAGTGGTGTAAGCGGAAGCGGAAAAACAACCCTGATCAAACATATATTATATCCTGCACTGCAAAAGCTAAAAGGTGAAGGAAGCGATAAAACAGGTCTGCATAAAAGCATTTCTGGGGATATAGAATCTTTGCATGCAGTGGAAATGATCGATCAGAATCCTATTGGTAAATCATCCCGAAGCAACCCTGTTACTTACATACAGGCATGGAATGGCATTCGTGATTTGTATGCGGCTCAGGCACTGAGTAGGATCAGAGGATTTCAGGCAAAGCATTTTTCTTTTAATGTTGATGGTGGCCGATGTGATGCCTGCAAGGGCGAAGGAGAAAAGATAGTTGAAATGCAATTTCTTGCTGATGTACACCTTACCTGTGAAGTATGCGGAGGAAAAAAATTTAAAGAAGAAGTACTCGATGTGCAATACAAAGGAAAAAATGTCTATGATTTGCTTGAACTGAGTGTGGATGAAGCAGTAGAGTTTTTTTCATCTGCTCTGGGAGGAAGTAGGGAAGGAGCTTCAATTGCAGCTGCTATCAGGCCTTTGGCAGATGTGGGTTTGGGATACATTAAGCTTGGTCAATCGTCTAACACACTTTCCGGTGGTGAGGCGCAACGTGTAAAACTTGCTACCTTTTTGGGAAAAAAATCTGCAGGAAAAATATTATTCATATTTGATGAGCCAACGACAGGACTACATTTTCATGACATCAAAAAATTACTGGCTTCTTTCAATGCCTTGATTGAGGAAGGCCATTCCATATTGGTAATCGAACACAATACCGACGTGATCAAAAGTGCAGATTGGGTGATTGACCTTGGCCCTGAAGCGGGCGCTGATGGTGGATACCTGGTCTATGCCGGTCAGCCCGAAGGATTAAAAAAAGTGGCGGCCAGCCATACAGGGAAGTATATGTGATACTATGTTTTCGAATCAATTATCTTTTCCTCCCGCTAAAAATAATAGGACACTATCAATAAAGCGAGACCCTTCGTGCCTCAGGGTGACAAGAATAAAGGGTTTTTTTAAGGTCCATTCCTTTGTAATAATATTCATTGGCTCCAGGGATCCATAATATTGTTGTATAGCTTATCCGGCGCAGTACCTTTGGAAGGATAAAAAATTATTCACATATTACTGATGCATGCCGTGCAATTTGCTGCCATTTACCATTCTTATACATCCAAATATTGGTAAATCGTCTTTTCACCACCTGACCTGCTTTTGCTTCTGGCAGATCAATTCGTGGGATATAGGTTTCCATGCCCATCGTAATTACGACATTTTTTGTACCTGCATTTTTTCAATATTCCTTTCAAAAGAACTATAGTTAATTAATCCTGCTTTCTGAGTATTGAAAACCGCTGCCCTGCTTTCTGCTATATTATTCCGGGGAGTGTTTACCATATAATCATGGTCCCATACATTTTTGAGGATATTGGTATCTGTGTTCAATATTCCTTGTACAGACATTTGTTCTAAATTTTTGATCAAAATCTCTGTATTTCTTTTTTTCTGGGCATTAACTGAAAATATAGTCTGAATTAAAAAGAAGGTTAGAATAAACTTTACCATAAGTATTATTGATGTGTATTAATAATGGGTAAAATATCAGTTTCAATAAATTTAGTCATCATGCTTTTTACACAATGAATTTTAATTGCTGAAGCAACAAAATTCACTGAGTTAATCCCCTAATCAAGCAGTATTTCTAACTAACACATTAAAATAGGTCTTCATAATATGCTATTTATGCTGAGAAAAAAGCCAGGGCATTAGTTCTTTTTCTGCAAAAGCGGCATCCCAGCTGTTATGATTGGCATCAGGATATAAAGTAAACTTCACTGAAGCATTTCGTTTTTTTAATGCAGTTACCATTTGCTCAGAAAGCCCGGGTGGCACAACATTATCTTTTGCACCATGAAAAACCCACCAGGCTGTTTTCCTCATTTTCTTTGTTGAAGCCGTATTGCCGCCCCCACAAATGGGGAATGCTGCTGCAAACATTTTAGGATTTCTTCTGACGATTTCAAAAGTTCCCATACCGCCCATAGAAAGACCACCAACATAAATTCTATCCTTATCAATTTGAAATTCAGAACTCATTTTCTTCAATAATGATTGTACCTGGGCCATTGCTTTTGTTGGATCACCTTCTTTTTGAAACTGAAATGTCCTAACTCCGTTACTGTCTCTTACGTGCAGCACATTACTCCAGTAGCTGTTTTCACTGCATTGAGGAAAGATCACAATAGCAGGAAAGTTTTTTCTTACTTCTTCCAGTAAAAATAGTTTTGCTCCATGCACAAGTTGGACTTCATTATCACGGCCACGTTCGCCTGCACCATGCAGGAAAAGAATGAGCGGGTATTCTTTTTTTGCATCGAAGTTTTGTGGTAATAGCAATCGGTAGGGTAGAGTATCACTGTTCTCGATCAGCCATTTTTTTTGATACAAACTAAGATTTTTGTGCTGATGAAATTCCTGAAATAAAGATTGTGATAAAAATTACAAATGAAAAGTGGATCCTCATTCAATATCATTTACAAAAATAAATGCAGCTGTTTTTACATCAGCAGAACTAGAACCGATCATTACATCAATGTGCCCGGCTCTGTTGACAACACCAAGCATGTTATTCTTTTTTTTGGGGCAGGTAAATACAGCGCAGACTATTATTTATTTAAATAAAATTAACCACAAGATGGTAATAGCTATCTCAACCTGTCCATACTCTTTACCAATCTTTCATCTTTTATAATGCCCCTCGCTGCCATAATGAAGCAACCCAAAATAAAAAAGTAAAATATAGCCCAGATGGCTACATTGCCACTCATAAAATTACGGATTTCTAAGAAGTATAGTGTCATTAAAGCAACTGTCAGAAAGATGCCCAAATAGCAAAGCTTTATTTGCAAACTCCGGTTTTTGTACATGAAAATTGTGACGAAAGCAAGAGCACCTGTCAATACGGTTAATATGGTCAGCCAAATGGTGGTACCCGCATTCAAATCAACAGGTAATGGTGATAAATCTCTAGTCCAGTCGCCACTGTAAAATGGAAAACGAAAGGTGATGGCATCAAATGCGGCAGCGCCCAAAAGCCAGATACTTTGTAATCTTTGAAGCATAGTTTATTTAATCTCTATTATTGAATATATAATATTTTCAGCATTTCCTTTTTCTGTTTTCATATTGCCCATTCACTATTGCCCTGCACACTACTCCCAACCTAATTCTGCATAAAGGGGAAAATCATTCATCAGATGGTGAACTGCTTTTTTTACATCTCCCACCGTATTATCATTGTCAATATCCATTAGTATTTTGTCAATTAGAGCTACCACTGTTTCCATATCATTTTCTTTCATTCCTCTCGTTGTAATTGCCGGTACGCCTACACGTATGCCGGATGTGACAAATGGACTTTTATCATCAAAGGGCACTGCATTTTTATTTAATGTGATATGCGCCTTATCCAGCGTTTCCTGTGCTTTTTTTCCCGTGATATTTTTATTGCGCAGGTCTATGAGCATCAGGTGGTTGTCCGTTCCTCCGCTGATAATATTGTATCCGCGAGTTATAAAACTTTTTGCCATGGCCTGTGCATTCACTTGTATTTGTTTGGTATAATCCCCAAATTCATCGGTGAGTATTTCCCCGAAAGCAATTGCTTTGGCTGCTATTACATGTTCCAATGGTCCGCCCTGTATGCCCGGAAATACAGCCATGTCCAATAAATTGCTCATCATCCTTGTATTGCCTTTGGGATCTTTGGCGCCAAATGGATTTTCAAAATCCTTTTCCATAAGGATCACGCCACCACGCGGACCCCGCAGGGTTTTATGCGTAGTAGAAGTAACAAAATGACAATGCTCAAAAGGTGAATTATTCAGGCCTTTTGCGATGAGACCTGCCGGATGTGCAATGTCTGCAAGTATAAGCGCACCTATTTCATCAGCAAGTTTCCGGATGCGTTCAAAATCCCACATCCTGCTGTATGCAGATGCTCCGCAAATAATCATTTTTGGTATTTCCCTGCGGGCAATTTCTTCCATGGATTCATAATCTACAAGACCTGTTTCCCTGTTCACGCCATAAAAATGAGCCTGGTATAATTTGCCACTGAAGTTTACAGGAGATCCATGCGTCAGATGACCTCCCATGCTAAGATCAAGTCCCAGTATCTTATCGCCAGGTTGTATTGCTGCAAGAAATACGGCTGCATTGGCTTGTGCACCACTGTGTGGCTGCACGTTGGCATATTCGCAATTAAATATCTGCTTCACACGATCAATGGCAAGCTGCTCTGTTTGATCTACAAATTCGCAACCACCATAGTATCTTTTCCCAGGATAGCCTTCTGCATATTTATTGGTAAGTACAGTGCCCATGGCTTGTATCACTTGCAGGGAAGTAAAGTTTTCAGACGCAATCAACTCTATTCCAGCACGCTGACGTTCCAATTCTTTATAAATGATGTCAAATACGACTTTATCTCTAACCATAATAGATTTATAATTCTTGCCTGTTATTTATGATAGTTCATTAATCAGTTTCTATTGTTTTTGAGATCGGATTTGCTGAATAGAGTTCATGCAGTACAAGTGAGTGACACAACTAAAGTTGATGCATTTCCTGTTGCCGGTAACCCAAAATTCACTGATGCAAAAATAAGCTTGCAGCCTATTGCAAATACCTAAGCTCTTAATTTCTTCTTTTTTAAAATAGTGTACTTTTGACCGCTTCTTTTAAACAAGAATATTGTTGAATGATGGCAGTACAAAAATCAGGTTTGTTTGACCATCAAAATATTTTTCAATGAAAGCAATTATTCCGGTAGCAGGTGCAGGTACCAAACTCAGACCCCATACCTATACACAACCAAAAGCATTAATCCCGATGGCGGGAAAAACAGTGCTCAGCATCATAGTGGATCAACTCAAAAATGCCGGAATCAATGAATTTATATTTGTAGTTGGTTATCTGGGAGAGAAGATACAGGACTATGTAAAAATAAACTATCCTTTTATACAATCGCATTTCGTATTTCAAAACGACAGGCAGGGTATTGGACATGCGATGAAGCTTACAAGGGATATCGTAAATGGCGATGAAGTTTTTATAGTATTGGGCGATACCATTTGTGAGTACAACATTGATGCTGTACTTGGGAATGGCCATTCAATGCTCGGGGTAAAAAAAGTAGATGATCCCCGTAGTTTCGGCGTAGCAGAAATGGATGATGATCATGTATGCCACGTGGTGGAAAAGCCGCAAATTCCAAAATCAAACCTTGCTCTTGTTGGCGTCTACAAGATCAAAGAAACTGAACTTCTTTTTGAGTGTATTGAAAATAATATCAATCAAAATCTGAAAACACACGGTGAATACAGTATTACTGATGCCATAGATTGTATGATTCAGAAAGGTGCAGAATTCAAAACATTTAAAGTTGATAACTGGTTTGATTGTGGCAAACGGGAAACATTACTGGAGTCGAATGCGATATTATTGAAAAAATTTGGGGGAAGCATTATGTCTACCCAGGCTTACGAAAATACTGTGATCATCCAGCCCGTACGCATAGGTAAAGGTTGCGATATACGCAATTCTATTATTGGTCCCAACGTAACGGTAGGGGATAACACGACCATTGAATCATCAATCATTAAGGATTCCATCATTGGATCTTTTTCCAACCTCTTTGACATAGTATTGGACTTCTCTATCATTGGCAGTGACACCGGTATCCGTGGTGAAACACGTACACTGAATATTGGGGATAATACCAATATTGATTTGGGGTAGCCCCCTGTCCCTTTTAAGATCGTCATTGCGAGGAGTTGCGAGGCACGAAGCAAAGCATTCTCATTTTTTATATATCATCGTCATTGCTAATATCAGCGTTCCTTGCGTCGCACTCTTGTACTTTTGTAATACTATTGAGCAAGCAAACTCACTTCATATAAATATATATACGTTTTCAATCTTTTCAAAATGTCTGAAAGACAAATATGAATTGAGCAAAATTTTCAAACAAATTAAAAGTGACAGCAACCATAACCTTAAAGAATGATTGAAGAAAAGAAGGAATACTCTGACCTAAGTGCCCCCTTCGGGGGACAGTGGGCCCAACTTTTCAACATCCATTATCCGATAGTACAGGCGGGCATGATATGGGCAAGTGGGTGGCGCCTGGCATCTGCAGTATCCAATGCAGGTGCACTTGGCATGCTTGGAGCAGGCAGTATGTACCCCGAAGTGCTGAAAGAACATATCCAAAAATGCAAAGTAGCTACCGATAAACCCTTTGCAGTCAACCTTCCTTTATTATATCCTGATATAGATAAACACATAAAAATTATTCTTGATGAAGGGGTGAATATCGTTTTCACTTCTGCAGGTAATCCCAAAACCTGGACAAGAATCTTGAAAGAAAATGGTATAACGGTGGTTCATGTAGTTAGCAGCAGCAGCTTTGCAATGAAAGCTCAGGATGCCGGCTGTGATGCAGTTGTAGCTGAGGGTTTTGAAGCAGGTGGTCACAATGGCAGGGAAGAGACAACAACCATGGTGTTAATACCTGCCGTTTGCGAAGCTGTTACCATACCTGTTATAGCTGCAGGAGGCATTGCCACGGGCAGGCAAATGTTTGCGGCAATGGCACTTGGCGCTGCAGGAGTGCAAATAGGTTCGAGGTTTGTTGCCAGTGAAGAAGCTTCCTCACATCCTTCTTTTAAGAATGCTGTTGTTGCTGCCACTGAAGGGGATACTCAGTTGTCTCTAAAAAAATTGACACCTGTGCGTCTGTTGAAAAATGATTTTTATCAGGAAGTAGCAGCAGCAGAACAAAGGGGTGCGGATGAAAATGAACTAAGGAAATTATTAGGTCGGGCAAGATCAAAGAAAGGAATGTTTGAAGGCGATCTCACCCATGGTGAACTGGAAATAGGACAGGTCAGTGCATTGATCAGGGAAATATTACCTGTGCACACCATCATCGAAAATTTAATGTCGCAGTTTTTGGAAACCATGAAAACTCCATTGAAATATTAAGTTCTGAAATTTTTACTAAAGTTGTAAATCATAAAAAAAAATATAACTTTACGAAGGCTTTAGTACTTTACTATTCTCTTTGAAATTTTTCCACATGAAAAATAAATTTTTATTCCTGATCTGCACCTTATTTGCATGTTCATTATCCGTGTCGGCAGCTAATCCGCCGGGGGATGGGGAGGACAAAAGTAAAAAATCCGATATCACCGGGGGCGTGTATGATACAGATTCAAAAAAGCCAATTCCCAATGTAAGCATTACCGCATTTACACTCAATAAAAAAGAGAAAGTTGTGTTTACTGATGCGAATGGCAACTTTTCTTTTGAAGATTTAAAACCAGGGATGTACAAATTTGTTTTTGAAAAATCAGGCTATAGAAAACAAACAAAAGAAAAAATCTTAACACGTGTTGATGAAGCTTTACAATTAAATATCAACCTCGAGGAGCATTTTATCTTCGATTTTATGCCCGGTCCTTCCCATTTTTTTGATAATTAAATCTTTTCTTTATGTCACCCTGAATTTATTACAGGGTCTCTTCAAAGAATAAATTTTTAAAGTAAAAGATACCGATCTGCAATGGACAGTGTTCATCTAACAGAAACGAAATTGTCATACTGAATTTATTTTAGGGTCTCCGGCTAAGAATAATGTTTATAAACGAGAAAGATGCCGCAACACCCGCCTGACCGGACGGGCAGGAGTTCGGCATGACATGAGAAATATCAATCATATTTAATGCGTTCTGTTATATTGCCATCATTACCTGCCGATCCATTTCATCATTTCTTTCCAGGAAGGCTTTTTGCCATAAAGTAATATTCCGGTTCTATAAATTTTTGCGCTTAGCCAGGTAGTCAATAAAAAACCTGCAACAAGAAAAAACATGGATAGTCCAAGTTCCCAATACTGCACCGTATCGGGCACGCCAAAAGGAATTCGTGACATCATAACAATAGGGGAAGTGAATGGGATGATGCTGGCCCAGACAGCCAGCGAAGAAGTAGGATCATTGATCGAGTTCACCATAATAATCACACCCAACACGATAGGTAGCGTAATGGGAAGGCTAAGGCTTTGCGCATCCTGAATATCTTCATTAACTGTACTCCCAACTGCAGCAAAAAGAGATGCATAAAAAAGATATCCTCCCAGGAAATAAAATAAAAAGCAACCGATAACAAGCCCCCAATTGATACCCGATAATGTAAGCTGTGCATCTGCAAGATTTCTGATTGCCTCTGTACCTTGTTGCTCTGTTCCAGGCATTTGTTCTTGCGAATTTTTTACCTGTTCCAAAACATCGGCAGGTATCATAGAAGTTGTAACGCTTGCAATAATGCCGATCAGTATGATCCATATTAAAAACTGCGTAAGGCCTACAGCCCCAATTCCAATGATCTTACCCACCATCAATTGAAAGGGCTTTACGGATGATATAATAACTTCTGCTATCCGATTTGTCTTTTCCTCCATCACGCCACGCATCACCATTACTCCATAAATGAAAAGGGTTATATAAATAAGAAAAGCAGTGAAATAGCCAATACCACTAGCTACATCAAAATTCGTTTCGTTCATCTGGCCATCATCACCTTTTTTGTTTGTCTGGATAGTGATCATTTCCGCCCGGGTCTTTATGGAATCTATACGCCGCGGGTCCACTTTAAGTTCCTGGCTGATCATATTGTTTTCCATCGCACGATTAAGGTCTCTTTCAATCCGTTTATTCGCAAAGCTGCTGAGGCTTTTGGCTGTTACTATCTTGAAATGGTCAGAATTATTGATTCCTGATCTTGGTGCAAACAATATGGCAGAATAACCTTTAGCAGTGAAGTTGCTTGTGTCTATTCCTTCAAGAAAATAATATGTAACCACTTTGCTGCTGTCCAGATTAGTTTTTAAAATTCCATTGGTGTCAACAACAGCTATTTTTTCATGACGAACATTTTTGATGGTTATGAAAATAACTATAGCTATGAATCCGGCAAACAGTACAGGGGTGAGTATGGTAGAAAGTATAAATGTTTTTTTTCGGACCCGGCTCAGGTATTCGCGTTTTATGATAATACCGATTTTTTTCATGTTGTTATTTTAAGCTGTAATATTTTGGAATTGCCTTGCAGAAGGCGTGCCCTCCACCAGTTCAATGAAAATATCATTAATGGAGGGCAGAATTTCATTGAATGAAATAATTGGTATATTTTTTTGAAGATAGTAGCTCAGGACATCATTCGGGGATGAGTTTTCCCTGATTTTTACGATAAGCGAATCATCACTATTGTGTTTTGCAACTTCAAAAGAATCATCACTATCCGCTGATGGTTTTTTATTAAATCCTATGCGAAAGATATTTTGTTTAAAATCCTGCTTAATGTTTTTCACTGTTCCGTCAAGGATTTTTTTCCCTTTATTCACCAGCACGATATGATCGCATATTTCCTCAACTTGTTCCATACGATGTGTGCTGAAAATAATAGTGGAACCCGACCTTGCCAGCTTATAAATTTCATCTTTGATTATATTGCTGTTTACCGGGTCGAGCCCGCTGAACGGTTCATCAAGTATAATCAATTTTGGTTGATGCAAAACAGTCGTTACAAATTGCAACTTTTGTGACATCCCTTTTGAAAGGTCTTCCACCTTTTTATTCCACCAGCTTTGCATTTCAAGTTTTATGAACCATTCTTTGATCAGTGACAATGCCCTGTCTTTTGATAAACCTTTCAATTGAGCAAGATATAGTGCATGCTCGCCGATTTTCATTTTTTTGTAAAGCCCTCTTTCTTCCGGCATATATCCGATAAATTGTATATCCTTCATGGGATCAAAAGGCTTACTGTTAAACAGGATCTGTCCTTCATCAGGATAAAATATTCCTGTTATCATGCGCAATAGCGTGGTTTTACCCGCACCATTTGGACCCAGTAAACCAAAAATGCTTCCTTCCTCCACAGAAAATGAAATATCATCCACTGCCTTTTGGGTTGAATAATATTTTTTTAAATTATTAAGTTCTAAAAGTGGCATGTTCATTTTTTTGGTAGGTTAAAAGTAATCGAGGAATGACAGTTTCAAATAGGTATTGACGAAGCAGGATATATGCATGTTGAATAAGCTTATTGACATTACTTAAGGAAAGTGAGAGCAATTTTATGTGCAATACGTTCGCCATCCATAGCTGCACTTACGATGCCTCCTGCATAGCCTGCACCTTCAGCACATGGATAGAGATTATTGATTTGCGGATGGTTCAAAGATTTTTCGTCTCTTGGAATGCGTACAGGGGATGAGGTACGGGATTCGGTCGCAACAATCACAGCCTCATTGGTAAAGTAGCCTCTTATTTTTTTGCCAAATTCTTTGAAGGCGATTTGTAAAGACTGATAGACAAATGCAGGGAGGACTTCTTGTAATTGCACGCTTACAATTCCAGGCAGATAGCTGCATGAGGGTAAGGTTGTGGAGTTTAATTGTTTAGTGAAATCAACCAGGCGCTGTGCCGGCGCTACCAGTTTACCCCCGCCGGCTGAATATGATTTTTGCTCAACTGACTGTTGAAAAAACATGCCTGCTAAAGCATCATACCTTTTAAACTCGAATACGTCTTTTTCATCAACGTTCACCACAATTCCACTATTGGCAAACGGATTATTTCTTTTAGAAGGCGACCACCCATTCACTACAATTTCACCATTATTGGTAGCAGCAGGAGCTATGATACCTCCCGGACACATGCAAAAAGAAAAAACACCTTTACCCTTCACCTGCTCTACCAAACTATATGATGCAGGGGGCAGGCCTTCACCCCGATCAGAAGCAGGAGCCAGATGATACTGAGCCCTGTCAATGAGCGGTTGGGGATGTTCTATACGGATGCCTAATGCAAATGGTTTAAAATGAATTGCCAGCTTTTTCCTTTGTAACAATTCAAAAATATCTCTTGCCGAATGACCTGTTGCCAATATAAGACAATGGGATTCAAGAATATCACCATTTTCGGTTTGCACTTGCGTTACCCGATCTTTTGTTATGGTGAAATCCACTAATTTTTTTTGAAAGAGAATTTCTCCGCCAGCCTCTCTGATAGCCTTCGTTATGGCTGTAATGATATGAGGTAGTTTATTTGTACCTATATGTGGATGTGCATCCGATATTATATTTTTATCTGCACCGAAATGAACAAGTATGTTCAGAATTCGTTGTACATCTCCCCGCTTTGTACTTCTTGTATATAATTTTCCATCGCTGTAAGTGCCTGCACCTCCTTCCCCAAAACAATAATTACTATCCGGGTTCAAAATACCTTCTTTATTCAACACGGCAAGATCTCTCCTGCGGGCACGCACATCTTTTCCTCTTTCTAAAATGATTGGTTTTATACCATGTTCTATCAACCGCAGCGCTGCAAATAAACCTGCAGGACCTGCGCCTACTATTATTACACTATGCAATGCTTTGGAAACATCCTGCAACCGTAAAGGTATTTCTCTGTCTTGCTTTGAAGCTTCCCTGATGAATACATTTAAAGTCAGGTGGAACCATGCTTGTCTTCCCCTTGCATCAAGAGATTTCTTCAGCAGCTGGTATCCACTGATATCAGTTGGAGACATTCCGATTTCTGAAGCTATCAACTGCTTTATCATGACTTCATCCATGCTATCGGCAGGACTAAGTTTAAGTGTAATCTTTCTTTGCATGCTAATCTTGCACAATACTAAAACATAAAAGAATAAGTGCAGGGAAGTGTGCTTTACCAGAATGTGTTTGATTATCGGATTGTTTAGACCCGCTTTATTTATTTGAATTTTATTTTAGGCTTTGAAATCCTTTCATGACCTCTTTATTAATCTTATTATTGTATCCCGCTTCAGTCTGATTTATACATGAATTCATTACAACGAAATTGCTTTCTTATACCTTTTGCAGCGTTTATTATATCCTGCAATTCAGGTTTCCTTCCTTCAAAGGCCGAATATGATGATTATAAGATCACTGACTCATTAGCGAAGGACAGTATAATTGCTTTGATGTTGAAGCCGTACAGGGACAGTGTGTATGAAAGTATGAAAGAAATTGTAGGCGTGACGGATATGACATTAGAAAGAAAATCACCTGAAAGTACACTGGGCAATTTCGTGGCAGATGCTATATATTTTAGTGCCAGGCAAAAGTTTAATACGCCCATTGATGCAGCATTTGTAAATTATAACGGCATACGCATCACTACTTTACCAAAAGGAAACATTACGAAAGAAAAAATTTTTGAACTTATGCCTTTCGATAATCTACTTGTCATACAAAGATTAACCGGCTCAGTTTTACAGGAGTTTCTCGATTTTACTGCGCAACTTGGAGGTTGGCCTTCTGCAGGAATCAAAATGCAAATTAAAAACAAAAAAGCGGTGAATGTTTTTGTGGGCGGCAAGCCGCTCAGTAAGGATAGTATTTACACTGTTGTCAATTCTGATTATATAGCGAATGGAGGAGATAATGCGATTATGCTTACAAGCATACCGCAGCAGAATATTGGATATCTTTTTAGAGATGCTCTATTTGATTATATTAAATTATTAAAGACACAGGGAAAAAATATTTCGGCAAAAGAAGAAAACCGTATTTCCAATGTACAATAGAAGAAAATTTTTAGGCCAGGCTACACTAGCTGCGGGTACATTATTACTAAACCCGGGATTTGGTTATGCAGCAAATTTTTTCGATCACACATTAAGGCTGACCATACTACATACCAACGACACGCATAGCCGTCTTGATCCTTTTCCTATGGATGGAAGTCGTAACCAGGGCATGGGCGGTGTGGCAGCCAGGGCAAAACTGATTGAAGCGATACGTGCAAAAGAAGAAAATGTTTTGTTGTTTGATGCAGGTGATATTTTTCAGGGCACTGCTTATTTTAATATCTATAGAGGAGAGCCGGAGATCAAGGCTATGTCTTATATGAATTACGACGCCACTACAATAGGAAATCATGATTTTGATGCAGGACTGGAAAACTTAAATCAACAATTAAAAGCTCATAGTAATTTTCCCATGATTGTGTGCAATTATGATTTTAATAATACACCAATGGAGTATAATTATGCTCCCTATAAAATCTTCAAAAAAGGTTCTCTGAAGATTGGTGTTTTCGGCTTGGGAATCGAAATGCAGGGAAGAGTGCCGGCAAACCTTTACGGTAATACCAAATACCTTGATCCCGTGCAAATGGCTAACAGATTTGCTAAAGAGTTGAAAGACAAAAGCTGCGATTTAGTCGTGTGTTTATCGCACCTCGGCTATAAGTATAATATGGCTCAAGTCAGTGATTTAGTATTGGCGAAAGAAACAGAAAATATAGACCTTATCATCGGTGGACATACACATACGTTTTTACCTGCGCCTGTTGCTGTTAAAAATAAAAAGGGAATAGATGTATTGATCAACCAGGTGGGGTGGGCCGGACTTCAATTAGGACGGCTTGACTTTATTTTTGAAAAAAATAATAGAAAGAAGTTGATCCAGTCCAATGCTATTTCAATTACAAAAAAATATGCGATATAAAAATTCTTTTTTTTATTTTCTTTTACTGAAATTCGTTCCCCGTCATAAAAAAAAATTTTTTTGCACAAATTGTGAAAAACTAAAAACCATCTATATTACTAATTCAATATAAACTGCTCTTCGTTCATGTTAAAAAATGCGGAACTTGTATGGACTAATTGTTTATCGATCATTAAAGATATTGTTGAGTGGCAGCATTTTAAAACATGGTTTGAACCCATTAAACCAGTAGGTCTTAAGGATAATGTTTTGATCATACAGGTGCCCAGTCAGTTTTTCTACGAATACCTGGAAGAACATTATGTAAATCTTCTTGCGAAAACCCTGAAAAGAGAAATGGGCAAAGAAGCCCAGTTGGAATACCGTATTATGGTAGATGGAGGTAATAATTATAATAAACCTGTTACTGTTGATGTCACAGGACAAGGCTATAAATCTTACTCCAATAATGAAATGGATTTTCCACTCGTGATCAGTTCACCGGTAAAAAACCCTTTTGTCATTCCGGGATTGAAAAAAATGCACATTGATCCGCAATTGAACCCGGTTTATACATTTGATGCCTTCATCGAAGGTGATTGTAACAGGGTAGCCCGGCGTGCTGGTAAAACTGTAGCTGAGAAACCCGGTGCAAACTCTTTTAATCCATTGGTGATCTATGGCAGTGTGGGTTTAGGGAAAACGCACCTGGCACAGGCTATTGGCAACGAGGTAAAGCGGCAACTGCCAAATAAAATAGTTTTATATGTCAGCTCTGAAAAATTTATAAACCAGTTTGTAGATCACAGCCGCAACCAGGCAATCAATGACTTTATTCATTTTTATCAAATGATAGATGTATTGATCATTGACGATGTACAATTCTTTAATAAAGCCGAAAAATCGCAGGATGCATTTTTTGCCATATTTAATCATCTCCATCAATCAGGAAAACAATTAGTACTGACAACTGACAAGCCTCCTAAAGACCTGGAGGGTGTTCAGGACCGCTTATTGAGCCGTTTTCGCTGGGGATTAAGTGCCGATATACAGGTGCCGGATTATGAATGCCGCATCGAAATTCTGGAACGTAAAATGAAGAACGACGGTCTGGAGATGCCTAAGGAAGTGGTTAAGTATATTGCTTATAATATTAATAATAACATCCGCGAACTGGAAGGTGCACTGATCTCCCTGTTGGCACAATCTTCGCTCAACCGTAGAGAAATAGACCTTGAATTAGCGAAAAAAGTGTTGCGCAATTTTATTAAATCATCCAGCAAGGAAATCACCATTGATACCATCCAAAAACTGGTATGTGAATACTTTGAAGTTCCCTACGACAAACTCTTACAAAAGACCCGTAAGCGGGAAATTGTTCAGGCCCGCCAGATATCCATGTTCTTGGCAAAAGCCTTTACAAAAAATTCATTAAAAACCATTGGTGAGCATTTCGGGGGCCGTGATCATACCACTGTTATACATTCCTGCCAAACGGTAAAAGATTTGATGGATACGGACGGCATTTTTCGTGATAATGTAAATGAGCTGCAGCAAAAAGTGCAATTGGCTGCTATGTAAAAGTACACTATATTTAAATGTTTGAAGCCTTCATTCGCGGGTTTTTTTTAGTTCAGTTAAGTAAATTTTTCATCTAAAGCATGTGCATGATCTGAACAAACGAAAAAGATTCAACTTGCCTCAAGGTGGTCAAATTGCCGCTTTCGTATTTGGTTTTTTCGATATAAGTTTTTTCTAGTATGGTTTTGTAATTGAGCATTATTTTTTTATAGTTTAATCTATGCAATTCATAGGAATGAATTCTACGTGTTTTAATATTTTCTCATTATAATTGAATTACCATTCCCATGCCGTTATCAGTAGTGCTTAAATTTATTTTCTCTGCCATTTTATAAAGTTGTTTTCCATGCTTATTATGAATAGCGTACATCAATGCATCGAATAAAAACAGCACAGAACCCTGCAGTACAATACTTTCACCATAACCTTTAGATCTGTCTGGATTTTTCGAACCAGCCTTCGACCTTTCTTTTAGGTAAAATCCGCCTGCGATATAAGCCAAATCAACCCCGGCATTTGCAATAAAAACTTTTTCGATATTTGATTGCTGCTTCAGGGATTGAGGATAAGAGAGTCCTTTATCTTTTTTTGCAGCCAGATATCCAAAGGTGGAAATCCCCAGCGTGACACTGTTCCAGATGGCATTCATCCGGTGAAAATATTTGGTGGAACCATGGGTTTGGGATGAGGCAATCGTACCATAAATGATATTTGCTGCCGACCAACTGGAAAGGACAAGCAATCCTTTCTTATTTATTTTTTGCCTTTGCTCATTATATTCATCCAGCAGGGGTTGTTGCGAATAAACAATATCCGACAGCACTATCCCCATAGTTAAGAGCAATACCTTTTTCATAAAATAGAAACGTAAAGGGATGCGAAAAGGTTCAGACAGTGTATAAACTGCATGGTTTATATATTATATCATGATGACTCCCTGATTGTGCCGCTTATTTCAGGGATATTGCTTTTGAATAGTGTTTCAAAATTTATAGTGACTACGAAATGATATAATGGTAATTTAAATATTTGTAACAGAATAACAATTCTATGTTCTTCATTTATTCTTCTGCTCCAATAACTTTTTAAGTCGCCTTTCAAAGCCTCCTGCTTATCCAAGCCTTCAAAAGGTGTAGCGCGAGCATTACCAAGAGACAAGTTATTTCGTACAGAGATCAAATAATTTATGATAGAAAAGAAAAGAAGGAGTTGCCTGCCACAGGTTTGCAAGGGCAGATTATGCACAAGGAGCAATTTTTTGGAAAAGTTGTGAGTAGGCTGTTATCAATTTTTTATTCAGGCCATATCTCTCACAAAGGCTGGAGTTCTATTGCGTCGATGATCAATACATATATAAAACAAAAGACAAAGCTATTAGTAACAAATGCTTTGTCTTTTTGGAAATACAGTGTTGAGTTGCACTATTTATTCCTATCCTTTTTCAATTTTTTATTCTTTAATTTCTCTTTTGATTTATCCTCTTTATTATTTGGTTTATCTACTTTATCATCTGATTGATCATGGGGTACTGTTACTGTGGTAGAACTATTTGTTTGATTTCCCGCCGCATCTCTGCAAGTTACGGTAATGGTATATACCCTTCCTGTCCCTGTTCCGGAACGTTCAGCTCTTAATCTTACCAAGTTGTTATTTACAACTTCAAAATCAACGTCTGTGTCGCCATCTCCTAAACCGTTTTGCGGTTCATTGCTGGTAACAGAAGTTTGACACGAAACAACACTACAATTATCTGTACTTGTGTATCGAACTGCAACGTCCACCATCTTATGGTTTGGAGGCCATAGCTTATTAGGCGAAGCACTTAAGGAAGAGATCACAGGAGCCTGCGTGTCATTTACCGTTACAGTAAACTGACATGATTTTCCGGCAGCAGTGGCTGTAACAGTAGTTGTACCTACGTTGAAAAAACTACCTGAAGCTTTTGAATAAGTGACATTGCCGCAATCTCCACTGGTGGTGGCAGCAGGATAATTTACAACAGCACCGCATTGGTTCGGATCAGCAGCAACTACAATATTGGATGGGCATGTTAGTGTACAGGGTGTTTGAGCCTGGGCAACTATAGTAAAACAAAATAAAGACAAGCTCAAAAGAAGCTTTTGAAATAAGTTTGGGTTCATGGTTAAATTTTTATAGATTAAAATAGGGAGCGATTCCCGGTAGAAGGCAACATTAATGCCATATAATCAATACATGCTTAGTCCATTACGGTATAATAGTTCCGGTCTTGCTTGCCAAATTTAAAAACCCATCAGTAACCTCATATAAAATAAAAAAAACCTGAGCTTACACCCAGGCCAGATACAATAAACATGAACTTTAGTCATGATTACCACCGGGTTCTACCCTAAATGAAATTTCACATATAACACCGTATGTAGTTACTCTGCCATCTTTTACATGAGCTTTGATGTCTTTTACATAAACCGAATCGATGTTTCTTACGGTTTTCGATACTTCTGTTACTGCATACTGAATAGCATCTTCAATGCTATTTTCCGAGGAGGCGATCACTTCTATTACTTTTACAATAGGCATAATTGTGAGTTTTATTTTCATCATTTCATGCAATAATTAAGCCTGCGGTTACTTTACCCCCCCCACTTCCTGCGTGTTTATTCCGGTAAGTGTTTTCATATATTAAACTAATTGAATGAATACGTATAGAGGTTGGAACCCTGCTTGGGGAGGCTGGGTTTTTTTGAATTAATCTATGCCCACAATAAACGTTGCTATAAACAGGAAACCATTCTTGTGAAGATGCTAACAACTTTGCTTCATAACTTTCCGTTTCGGAAATTTTATAGAAAAAATAATTTTGAAGGCATTATGAAAATCACCTTATTATTTTTACTCTCAGCATTTGCCATACATGCAAATGCACAGTCACAACCCAAATCGCTTAAAGATTTGCTCTACAGCGGAAAAATGAAGGTGGATTCCACTGCAGTTACAAGGAAAGGCGATGACCTGAGTACAAAAATTGATACAACTACAAAAAAAGCAGCCGTGCATGCTACGTCTAAAGCTGTTCCTGTTGCAGCTAATGCCGGAATTGCTTCATTAGGGGATAGTTTGGCCGGAACGGATCCAACGACTTCTGCAACGAATGTAAAAGCTCCTATTACACCGCTTAAGAATAACACGAAACTCTGGAAGGAATATACAGACTCACTGGTAGGCACTTTAAAAACGGAGCTGCTGAATTCAAAAAAAATTAAGAAAGAAACCTATTTTTTGACTGTTGACTATGAGATAAATGTGGATGGTAGTTTGAATATCCTGAATGTTGTCTCTTCTCCTGTAAATGCTTTTTTACAAGAGGAAATTAAAAACCGTATTACTCTTACTGCTCCCCATCTGGCTCCTTTTTTAGACAGTAATAAGCAAGCACGCAAGGTGAAAAGAAAGCACAATTTTAGTGTGACGAAAGATTAGGTTTTGCCTTTGATTATGTCCTATATATTCACAACTTGGCTTTACATAATAAAGTTCGGAAAAGTCAAAACTTCCCCTAATGCGAAAATGGGGAAAAGGTATATTAGATCATGTTCTTACCGCTTTTCGAAATATTAAGGCCACCTTGAACCAGATGTAAATTGAATTGATGTCATAACTTTAAGTTTAGATCTTCTAACTTTCCAGCCGAGTCTCACTTTCCTCTTATTTATCTTCTCATTGTCCTTTGCCCAAACTTTTGTACTGCTTATCCATGTAAATACAAGAACCGTTACAACAGTATTTAATGTTTAGAAAACAAGCCTGATTCAAACTTACAAGTTAAGACTATCATATGCCCAATGCAGCAGCGCTTGTCGTTGTTTTCGACGGCAGGTAAGGTCACCGGGCCTACAACCTTTTTTTATTTGTGCTATATGTCTTACCATAGCTTTCCATCGCCTTATTTGCCGGAGGTCATCATCTGTTCTGCGGCCCATATAATACCGGCAATACCATTGAAACCATCCCCTGGGATCCTGCGGATGTATCCAGCTTTTACTTTTCCATATTAAAAGGGGCTGTGAAGCTTCAATTTTAAAATAGTTCAAATCTTTATTGCCGGTAGGTGAGGGGCCTTTATAAAGTTTTGCTTTGCGGAACCAATCAGCTGGAAATTCCATTATGCAATCCGTCATATACCGGCCGCCAAACACACCCAGTTCCAGCATGGCTGCTGGAGTTAGCTGGGGTTTAAAATCAGGGTGAAAATTTTGACCTTCAGGCTCTGCTAAAGCATAGCTGTAGTCCTGCTGCATTTTATCGCTTACCGTAACTTTTTTTACCATAAAAAAATCTGCTTAACTGTGGTTTTAAACAAATGATCCCGCTCCATAGTTTAAAAATATCACAATGGAAGGTTTGATCAGTAAGTAAGAAACCATTTCCTCTTTAACTTGTTCCTAAAATGCAGCTCACTAAAATCTTCAATCAATAATTACTTCAACTTAGTACAAGTTCAGGGATACCGATTATGAGAATGATTTGTCCCTTGCAATGCCCAGGCGAAACATGAGATTGCTTTGCTTCTGATTCGCAATGACCGAAAAGAAGTATGAGATTGCTTTGTCGCTTCGCTCCACGCAATGACGAAAATAAGTATGAGATTGCTTAAGGCACTCGCAATCACGTAGCTGAAATATGTTATCGCTTCGAGCCGCGCAATGCCTATTAATGACTAATAAAAAAAGCTCCCAACAAATGATTGCTGAGAGCTATAGGAAATTTTAAATAAGTCTTTGCTGTGCAAAGGTCTCCTTCCCACCGGGAAGGCCGGGATGGGCCGTCTTTAATACCTATACAACTCAGGCTTGAACGGTCCTTCTTTTGGCCCACCCAACTATTCTTATTTTGCTTC
>MWVX01000073.1_pt1 | contig 28227 bp, 17 predicted proteins | sample 1047311 | NCBI WGS metagenome assembly MWVX01 (sample SAMN06349984, study PRJNA376086) | soil metagenome | isolation source: MtG-4 sample Antarctic (ecotone) soil | place: Antarctica | collected 2015-01-13 | reverse complement strand
CTCTATAGGTTTCAATCAGGGATGGGGAAATAGCTGGTATAATCCTTATTACTACCCAATGTATTCCTACAATCCATGGAACCCTTATTATAATCCATGGTATTCGTCTGGCTTCGGATATAATCCTTACGGAAATGGTTTTGGGTACAATCCTTACGGATATGGTTATAGCAATGGTTATTATGATGGATATTATAGCAGTGCATATTCTGGCGGATACTCGAGTGGAAACAGTTATAGTGGCCCGAGGGGATCAGTAAGCAGTAACACTTCAGGCAATGGTGATGGTCGGCAGTATAAAACAGTACAAGAAAATCAAGAAATCAGTGCAGAACCTGTTAACAGCACACCTAGTAATGTAGAATCTATCGGCAAAGGTGTTGATGCACCTGTAAAACAGACTCCCTCTGTGGCGGAACCTGTTAAAAGAGGAAATGAACAGATAACGAATCCAAGAGTGCCTGCAACTCCAAAGGAATCTCAGGAAAGAAACACTCCCAAATTAAATCTGCCACAAGCCAACAGTACCATTTCTAATGAATTACTGTTCAATCAATCTGCTCCCGAACTTGATTCAAAAAGACCCATTGTAAATAATCTGATTAATAATAAGGTACAAATCCAGGGTAAACCAGGCAATAGTTCGCAGCCTGATACCCGGATGAATTTAGATAAAGGCGATGAGCGCCCTTCTTTAAATAATGGAGATTCATATACTCCGGCTAATAATAAATCGCGTCCCGACTCAGACAACAACCGGAATTCGAATAGCAAGCCTCGGAGAAAATAAGCCTCAGAGAAAATAGCCTATACTTACTTATACTTAAATCTAATTATCATGAAGAATTTCGTGGTTGTTATTGGCTTGTGCTTAAACCTGACATCCTTTTATACATTAGCCCAGACAGATGAAGATGCGTTACGCTATTCTCAACTGTTTATTGGAGGAACCGCAAGATATTTAGGGGTGGGTGGTGCTTTTGGGGCATTAGGTGCTGACTTTGGAGCAATAAGCAACAATCCTGCGGGTATCGGGCTTTTTAGAAGCTCTGAATTGAGTTTTTCTCCATCCGTCACGGGCATCACCCTGGAGACAAATTTTCTAAATTCAATAAATAATGATACAAAGTTGAAATTAAATATCAGCAATTTTGGAATTGTAATCGCATCAGATTTGACGAAAAACGATAGTGAAAATAAGTGGAAGCGTCTGAATATCGGCTTTGGCGCAAACAGAGTAAACGATTTCAATTCAAGTACCTACTATAGAGGATTTAATGCCAACAACTCACTTGTTGATTTCTACTTGGAGGAGTTGAATTCCTCCGGAACAATTCCATCTGAAATCACTGACAATTTTCCTTTTTCTTCGGCACTCGTATGGGAGTCATATTTGGTAAACCCTGATGTGGCAGATAGTAACGCTTATACAAGTGTAATACCTAATGGGAATGTTCAACAAGACAAGCTGATTACCGAAGATGGTTCAGTTACGGAGTATCTTTTCTCGATAGGATCAAACTATGATGATCAATTATATCTGGGGGCGAGCATTGGAATGCCCTCCTTACATTACTCTTATTCTTCATCTTATGTGGAGTCTGACGTTAATGAGGGCATACCGGATTTTTCCAGCTTCCAGCTATATGATAATTTAACAACAGATGGAGTGGGTTTCAACGGTAAATTCGGAATAGCCTACCGGTTAAATGAGTGGGTTCGCTTCGGTGGAAGCATACACACCCCAACCATTTATTTTCTCCACGACGCATATAGTTCAACAATAAATACTGATTTGGAAAATTCGCAGTTTTCTTATTCTACGCTCAATGGTTCATATAATTATAATCTGGTTACCCCATGGCGCGCCATAGGCAGTATAGCATTATTTTATAAAGAATTTGGGTTTCTGTCTTTCGACTATGAATTTGTTGATTATGCAGCTATGCAGTATAAATTCAAAAAGTTCTCATCTATAGAAGAAAAGGCCATTGAGAATAGCCTTAATGAAACCATTGATCTAAAATATGCGCCGGCTTCCAACATAAGAATAGGGGCGGAGATAGCTTATAACATGCTCCGCTTTAGAGCAGGTGCTGGATTGTATGGTTCACCCTTTCAAGAGGGGGTTGGCACAGAGGGATATGATTATAGCAGAAAATTTATAAGTGGTGGCCTAGGCGTTAAAGCGGCGAAGTTTTCCATTGATGCAGCATATGTTCATAGCACATCGAATGAGTTTTACCAACCATATACATTAGATCCAGAATCAGAAACAGTTCCTGGTGTAGGTATTAAAAACACAACAGGAAACGTAGTTCTCTCTCTTGGGTATAAGTTCTGATTTCAATTATTGATTCATTCATCCCTCCCTTGAGTCTTATAGTGGAGTCGGAGGATGAGTCCACTCCATCATGAGTCCATTCCGCCATCTGCACTTTTCAATTGTGTATCAAATTGATAATATAGGAGTGAGCTCAGGGCAACTTGTTTTCTATAACTTTGTTCGGTAGTAAATTTTGACCATGGCTTACAAAGCGCTAAGGCATTTTGTTAAAGATCTTGAAAAAGCTGGCGAATTGTTGCGAGTGAAGGAATATGTCAATCCTCATTTAGAGATAACGGAGATTGTAGACAGATTTTCGAAACATAATGGCCGTGCGCTCTTATTTGAAAACAATGGTTCCGACTTTCCATTATTGATTAATGCTTTTGGCTCACAGAAGCGCATATGCATGGCTTTAGGTGTGGACCACCTCGATGATATCTCGGGAGAAATCAGCCTGTTATTTAAGACCATGATGAAACCCAAGGAGAACATCCTTGACAAACTGATGATGCTCCCCAAACTTTCTCAGCTTGCATCATGGATGCCAAAGGTGAAATCAGGCCGAGGCGAATGCCAGCAGGTGATAATGGATCATCCTGATATTACTAAGCTACCCATTATGACATGCTGGCCGGAAGATGGAGGCCCCTTCTTAACGCTGCCTGTCATCAACACTAAAGATCCCAATACGGGTGTTCGAAATGCAGGCCTGTATCGCATGCAGGTTTTTGGTCCCACTGTAACGGGGATGCACTGGCATAAACATAAAGTTTCTGCAAAGCATTTCAATGAATACAAGAAACTTAAGAAGATAATGCCTGTGGCCGTCGCATTGGGAGGCGATCCTGTCTATACCTATGCCGCCACTGCACCGCTTCCTGAAAACGTAGATGAATATATGTTGGCAGGTTTCCTTCGCAAGAAGAAAGTTGAGCTTGTAAAATGTATTACCAATGACATGGAGGTGCCAGCTGATGCTGACATAATTATTGAAGGATATGTTGATCCTGATGAAGAATATATTTTGGAGGGGCCATTTGGTGATCATACGGGATATTATTCTCTTGCAGATTATTATCCCCGGTTTCATATTACCTGCATCACACACAAGCACGATGCTATTTACCCTTCAACAATTGTTGGTATACCACCTCAAGAAGATGCATGGCTAGGGAAGGCAACAGAGCGTATATTTCTTGCACCCATTAAGATGACGCTGGTTCCTGAAATTGTAGATATGGAATTACCTATTGAGGGGGTATTTCATAATCTTACTATCGTGAAGATTGCGAAAGACTATCCCGGTCAGGCACAGAAAGTCACTAACGCAATGTGGGGTGCGGGCCAGATGATGTTTAACAAGATGCTTGTTGTGGTTGATGAATCTGTTGATATTCATAACTATGGAGCGGTTGCGAAAACCATCTGTGAAAATGTAGATCCACAACAGGATATTTTCTTTTCCCAGGGACCCATGGATGTGCTGGACCATTCCTGTAGTAAGTTCGCTTATGGCGGAAAGATGTGCATTGACGCAACGAAGAAGTATCCGGAAGAGTTAAGAGTTAGTTTCCACATAGACAGCATTTCAAACCCTGGAATTTCATTTTTAGAATTGGAAAGTATAAAAAAGGACTTTCCGGAAATTGAAGATATTAATGTGACATTGATTGACTCTGGAATATCGATAGCATTTATCTCAATTAGGAAAAATCGAAAAAATCAAATACGTGAACTGAACGAAACATTGTTTCAGCAGACAGCATTAAAAACTGTAAAATTCCTCATTTATGTGGAACATACTGTAGATGTGAAGGATATTGCTGATGTAGTTTGGCGTTGGAGCAATAATGTAGATCCACGCCGCGATAGCTTTATTGTGGTAGCCAATGAAAATGATTCAATGTCCCATATCGGGTTTGATGGTACCCGAAAGACAAAAGAGCTTGATGACTTTGAAAGGGAATGGCCCAATATCATTTGTATGGATGAGGAAACTATTAATATGATTGATGAAAAATGGGAAACACTTGGACTTGGTAAATTTATAGCATCACCTTCTCTGAAATATCGCAAACAATTGTATTCTGGTGGCGCAGTTGTAACCTCATCTTAATATCAGATTGGCTGATCAATAATTTTTTATAGTCTAGCTACAGCTCCCTTCTTTGTCATGTCAATGTCAAATGCGGTCGATATATATCCCATATCCTAAGGGAGGAAGGCGGACGACGTAGTTTTGGGCTCTACTAAATGGGCCTATGCAATGAAAAAACTAAACATCTTCCTCATAAATCTAATTCTTTTTCAACAATTATCAGCGCAAACTACCGACTCAATATCTATGAATCCCGGTTATACTGATGAGGTTTATTGGAGCTTGCCATCAGGAAATGCCGGTTCTTTTCCTATCAATGGCTGGGAGCTTGCATTCCGCTTAGGTTTGCAGACTTCATCAATATTTATTAATTCGGCAAATGGGGTATCCTTATTTCATGTTCCAAATACTGACACTTCCGGATGGGCAACATTTGATACAACAGGAATCACGTCGTGGAAAGAATTATTTAACAGTGATACATCATGGGAATACGGGGCCTTTGATATCTCTTCTACGGGATTTCCTGATTTTAGCTGGGGTGATTATGACCTCAATACACATATTGTTACAGGCGATTCTTTATACATTATAAAGTTAAATTCGTCCACTTATAAAAAGCTCTGGATCGTAAAAAAAGATTTTGGCAATTGGACCTTCCGTTATGCCAATCTTGATAATACAGAAGATGTAACCGTTACTATTAATGGTGCGGATTTCCCAAATAAAAATTTTGCTTATTATTCAATTACTAACTCACAAACCTTAAACAGTGAACCAGACAATTCTGCATGGGATCTTTTGTTTACCCGCTATCTTACATTGCTGCCTCCAGACAATACACCTTATCTTGTAAGCGGTGTATTAACAAATGTGGGTGTAGAAACTGCAGAGGCACGCCCTGTTGACTTATCTACTGTGGATTTGAGTAATTACACTGACAGTTTTACTTCGAATATTTCTCAGATTGGGTACGACTGGAAGTATTTTGACATGACACTTAATGAATATTTTGTTGAGGATTCACTATGTTATTTTGTAAAATCTATAAACTCCGATATATATAAAATAGTTTTTAAATCCTTCGAAGGATCATCTACCGGGAATATCTCTTGGGAGCAAACTTTTCTTCTTACTTCATTAAGCCCCATTCAAAAACAGTTAGAAAGCGCATCTGTTTTTCCTAACCCGGTAACTAATTATTTCGATCTAATCTTTTATGCACGAGAATCTCTAAGCAATGTAGATATTGAGGTGTATAATGTAGATGGAATAAGAGTAATGCATACTTTAATAGATGCGAATCAGGGCTTGAATCAAAAAAAGTTAACCCTTCCTGAACTTGCCAGTGGAGTTTATTTAGTAAATATTTCAACGCTAAACGATGGAATTAATCTGAAGATGGTTGTTGCACGGTAAGTTGATGACAATGTCGTGCTATTTAGCTTCAGTATAAATAAGGAACATACATATGAAGAACAAGATAGTAATCTCTCTATGGTTGATCTTCAGCATTTATTCCTTAGCCAATGGCCAGGAACCTTCAACAATAAAAGTTCTCGTACAAGGAACGAATGAGCCTGCAAATGGTGCCATGATTATTCTTCAGCCACTTAATTCTTATGAGGGTAAAAAGCAAGAGATATATATTACTAATGATAATGGAGAAGTATCGAATGTTTATCCCTATCCAAGTTCTATCCTTATAACTTCCTTTGGTTTTCAAACCATAGAGGATTCAATAAAACCTGATTCTTCATATGTTTTCTATTTAACAAAATTGGCTATTGATTTAGATGAGATAATAGTAACAGGTCAATATGACATCAATACGTCTGATAAATCAGTTTACAATGTAAAGGTTATTGATGAAAATACTATAAGATCTATGGCTGCTCAGGATTTATCAGATTTATTATCCAATCAGTTAAACATTAGGTTATCTCAAGATAATATTTTAGGAAGTGCTGCAACGATAGACGGAATTTCAGGCCAAAATGTTAAGATACTTGTTGATGGAGTTAATTTTGTTGGTAGGGAAAATGGTAATATTGACCTAAGTCAAATCAATCTCAATAATGTAGAGAGGGTAGAAATTATTGAAGGACCAATGTCAGTCAGTTATGGTACAGATGCTATAGGTGGTATCATAAATATTGTCACCCGTAAAAGCAGCAGCTATCCTCTTGAAGCAAGTGTGAATTTGTACACAGAATCAGTGGGTACATACAATGGTGACGGAGCTTTACTATGGAGAAAAAATAGCAACGCTCTTTCGATTTCTGGGGGCCGTAATTTCTTTGATGGCTATTCGCCTGTTGATACGTCGCGCTTTCTTGAATGGAAACCCAGAGAACAATATTTTGGATCTATTAACTATAACTATACCGGCCATTTTCACAGCATTAGTTTAAAAAGTGAATATTATAATCAGAAAATTCAAAATAAAGGAAATCCGGTTTTAACGCCCTACCAGGCTTATGGATTTGATGACTACTATTTCACAAGAAGACTCAATGAATCTCTGATATATGAATGGCGCCTGAAGGAAGCAAAGCTGCAGTTAATAAATGCATATTCTAATTACCGCCATATTAAAAACACGTTTCGAAAAGATTTAGTTACTCTGGATCAAACATTATTGACTGGTGATGAAATTCAGGATACTTCTATTTTTTACTCCTTTGCATTCCGTGGAACTTATAGTACTAATATCCCATCAAATAAAATAAACTATCAATTTGGATATGATATAAACTTTGAATCAGGTGAGGGGAATAAAATAACTACTGGCTTTCAGCAGATAAATGATTATGCAGTTTTTGGAAGTGTAGAATTACATCCTGTTCCCAATATTTTAATCCGTCCCGGTTTACGTTCTTCATATAATACCCGCTATGGTGCTCCGGTAACACCCTCAATAAATATTAAATACAATTTTTCGGATAACACTTCTTTGCGGGCATCTTATGCCCGCGGGTTTAGATCTCCTTCTTTGAAAGAATTAGATCTCTATTTTGTTGATGTAAACCATAATATCTCCGGCAATAATAATCTTAAGGCTGAGCATTCGGATCATTACGATCTTTCCTTTACAGGTAACCATGCTATGACATCAGCTAAAGTTAAAGCTCAGATTTCACTATTCTACAACAATATTGATAACATCATAACTCTGGCATTAGTGGAACCCGTAACTCAGCTTTACACTTATATAAATATCGAAAAGTACCAATCTGCAGGAGGTTCTGTTGAAGCATCATATAAAACCAAAAATTTCTCTTATAGTACTGGCTTTTCTATGCTGGGATCATACAACACTTTGTCTGATTCTTTAGATGTTGGTAAATTTTCGTGGACACCCGAGCTACAGAATAATTTATTAATCACTTTGAAGGACCCTGCCATAGAAGGAGCTGTTTTTTTTAAAAGTACAGGTACTACTCCGGGTTTTAGTATAGATGAGAATGGCGATATATATCAAACATTCATAGAACCATTTACCATGGTTGATGTTTCCATTACCAAGTACTTGTGGAAAAACCACCTGGCATTAAGCATGGGTGTAAAAAATCTTTTTAACGTTATCGATATTCAAACTAATTCATTGCAAGCATCAGTACACACTTCAGGGGGTGATAGCCTTCCCTATTCAATGGGGAGATTTGTCTTTGCAAGCTTACGAGTAAAATTGTATAATGAGAGTAAATCAGAATCTAAGCCTAAATAATAATAAATAGCAGATGCTGTGATTTTGCAGTAAAGAAGCGCGCTGATAAATACTTATGAACCATATTAAAAAATATAATATTTCCTATGCTCTATGGTTTACGCTGCTGTTGATTATATCTTCTTGTTTTAAGGAAGATGAGTCTGTAACACTTCCGCCACCCGGAGATGCCCAGATATTCCGCATTTCACAGGGTGAAGATTACCACAGACAACAATATTTTGACTTAAATACAACGGATACCCTTGGAAGTGAGTATAGCTCATGGGATTTATGTTTTCAGTCTAACCCCACCGATTGGCACATCTGGCTGAATGGAGGCAACTTTGCCTTAATCGCAAATATGAACACGCAGGATTTTGATGCAGTGCACGATACTACTGGAGCATCATGGCACTGGGATGAAGCAAGCTGGAATCCTGATTCAACTGCAATAGGTGATTGGCGCGATGTGAGATTGGTGTATGTTTTAGATCGTGGTTTCAGCAAACCTGCTGCAGAGAGGTATAAGAAGATTATTTTTCAAAGTGAGGACGAATCGAAATATGAAATCCAGTTTTCAAACCTCGATGGTTCAGAACAGAACATTGTATATGTGCCTAAAAACAGCCTTAATTCCTATGCTTATTTTACCTTTAATGATGGGGTCTCCATTTTAAATATAGAGCCTGCCAAGCAACAATGGGATATGCTCTTTACCCGTTATCGTTATATCTTTTATGATGAGGAACCTCCTTTGCCCTACCCAGTAACTGGTGTACTTATAAATCCTGAAATTTCTGTTGCTGTTGACTCTTCAATGACGTTTTCCGAAATAGATTATCAGATTGCAATTACTTTGACTTATTCTAATACCCGCGATGTGATTGGTTGGAAGTGGAAGCATTTTGATCTTAGCACCTCAGCCTTTACGGTGCATCAAAATGTGAATTACATCATTCGTGATATGGAAGGAGTTTACTGGAAGCTTCATTTTATAGACTTTTACAACGAAGCTGGTGAAAAGGGTTATCCTCAGTTCGAATTTCAAAGGCTATAAAAATTCTACATACATTCTGGAAGGTGTTTATTGTTGCCTTTGCACCCAAGTAGTTTTCCTGTGTGACCGTCATCCTTGCCTTTGGATTTGCTACCTTAGGTATTTATACAATTCCTGCAAATATTAGCCGGGTAGCATTTTTTATAGAAAAATTAATATTTGATCATGATGTCTTAATATTTTATAACTTTATATGCAGCATTACTGAATCCATAAAGTTTTGTCAGATGAAAAGCATATTATTTATTGTTCTGACATTTGTAGGTTTTGCAGGTAAATTGGTACTTGCTCAACAGCACTATAAGGCTGCCGATCCAGATAAGTCCCTCATCTATTCAAAAAATAAAGATCTGTTCGAAAATGATGGCGGTGTTGCATCCATCATCTCCGTTCCCACTTATCAATGTATTACATACATTGTTCCCTCGGTTGAAATAATAAACTATGGTTCAAATACTTTAACCAATGCAGTTATTGGCTATTTTATAGATTCTGATCCTCCAGATTTTTTTACATGGGAAGGTTCATTACCACAGGGCGCAATAGATACCATACAGTTCAGCTCCATCCAGGTGAATGCAGGACCTCATATTCTTACTGTATCTATAGTTACCGCAAATGGCTTGCTTGACATTAATAGCGGAAACAACAATGGGCTTTTGGATTTTTATATAGTTGGAAGTAGTATTCCCGCCCCTGTATACGAAACTTTTACTTCTTACGATCTGCCTGAAGGTTATTTTATTGAGAATTTTGATGGTGAAGCTACGTGGTCACTCTTAGAACGCACAGATCAATTGATACCTGAGGATTATATGTTGCAAATGCATTTTTTCTATAGCAACTCTGGCAATGTTGATGAATTTTATCTTAAGAATATTGACCTGAGCAACATGGCTGATGCTACATTAAGTTTTGACCTTGCATACACATATTACACAAATACGGGAGTGGAATATGCGGACGAGTTAAAGGTGCTGGCCTCTGCCGATTGCGGAACGAACTGGAATACAATTTATCATAAAATGAAAGATGAGCTTGCGACAGTTCCCGCTGACGATATTGAATTTATACCAGTATCTTCCTCTCAATGGCGGACCGATTTTGTTGATTTGACCAGCTACCTGGGTTATTCAGATGTAATGTTCCGCTTTGAAGCGATAAGCGGTCACGGAAATAATTTGTATCTGGATAATTTGAATATTTCAGCAACAACTGCCATTAATGAATTTAATACTTTAACTGAATCCCTGGAGATTCTTCCAAATCCTGCGAATTCTTTTTTTACAATATCATACCATTCTTTAATGGAAGAGCCCGTTTCGGTAATTGTATCCAATCTCACAGGGCAGATTGTTTATCGCGGCATTATTCCCTCCTCACATAAGACATACTTAAACGCGGTCGATATTCCGGAAGGAGTATATTTAGTAAGTGTGTTTAATAATACCATTCTTCTCGGCTATGAGAAAGTACATGTGATACATTAACTCAAGGACCATCACTTCTCACATTGTAAAAAATCAAATTTTGTTAGAAGAGAACTCATTTTAACCTGATGTCAGTAATAGGTTTTCCAGAGCAGCCACTGGGGTATGGAATACGTAGCCAATCTGCGATTGTGGGAGCTATGTCAGGAATATCAACTGGCTCAGCAGAGGAGCCATGATCAATTTTCCACCCATACCATATCAAAGGTACATGAGTGTCATAATCGTAAAGAGTTCCATGAGAGCTTCCCTTTGTTGATGACCAGTCTATCCAGCCTGGGGCCAGAGAATAGATCACATCCCCACTCCTTGCAGGGTAATATCCATTCATCAGCGTATTGGAGATAATCGGAGCGCAGGTATTCAAATGATATTTAGGTGCGACAGTGCACAACACCCCTTTCTGCATTAGTAAGAATTCGCTGACCTTTTCGGCTACATCCTCACCTGCAATTTTACTGCTGGCTATGTATTCCTGATTAAGGTAAACCTGCTGATCGCTCATCGCCGATACCCATTCTCCCTGCCCAAAAGATGAGCTGAGGAACATATTTAATTTATTACGCAGGCTGTCCGCCTGAAAAAAGCCGCCATTTAACTGCTGATCATTTGCCAATGCTGCATTTATAGCTACACCGTGGTCTGCAGTGAGAAAAACAAGAATGTTTTCTTTGCCGATAGCGCTGTCAAGGAATTGCAACAATGATGACAAGTCTCTGTCAAGTCGCGCGTAACAATCGGCAGTCTCCAGTGAATTAGGGCCAAACGCGTGCCCAATGAGATCTGTAGAAGAAAAGCTGATACAAAGAAAATCTATCGCCTCTCGCTTACCCAGTTGTTCCTCTCTTAAGGCCTCAATAGCAATATCCTTGGTCATGGTATTTGCAAAAGGAGTATTTGGAAGCAGAAAAAAATTACCCTTCGAGATTTTATGTGGAAATACCGGCAATGGTTCACCTGGAAATGTATTTTCATAAGGAACTGTATCATTGGTACACTCCATATATTTATTACGAGGCAAGAGTAATGTCCAATCTGCAGCCGTGTAACTATCTTTTTTTGATGACTTGTTAAAGCCGTCGAGCCATGTAGGTAATGTTTCCATATACCATGTGCTCGTGATCCAATTTCCTGTTTTAGAGTCGTACCAGAATGATCCATCCGACAGATGTCCTGCAGGCATAATTGCAGATCGGTCTTTCAATGCCAAACCGATTACACGAGATTCTTTAAATGCCAGTTTAAGCTCGTCCGTAATGGTTGAGCTTAATAAATTATGAGGAGAGGATCCTCCTGATGTTAATAGGTTGCCTACAGTTTTAGTAACAGAGTCGGAGGCACAATAGATCATCCGACTTTTTTGGCGGTCGTACCAATTGTTATCCACTATTCCATGTATGGCTGGGGACGTACCAGTATAAATGGTAGAATGACCCGGGGCGGTAGTTGTAAGGAAATAGTTGTAACGTGCATTCCTGCAGAGAAATCCCTCGTTTACCAATCGCTTGAATCCGCCCTCACCATATATGTCCCAAAATCTCCATAAAAAATCGTATCTCATCTGGTCTATCACAATGCCTACCACAAGTTTGGGTGTGGCAGGATAAATGTTTTTCTGTGCATTCAGAAACTTAACTGTAAATACGAAAGCGAACAACAAGAGAAATCCTTTTTTCATGGGGCCTTAGAATTTTTCAAATCTATATTTTTCCAGCGATTGAATATGTTGTTTGCAAATCTGAATTTTGTGTAACTGCCCTTTTTTCTAAAGCCTTGATCTTTTACTTCTTTTGAAAGAAGCCAAAAGATATTAAAATTCTTTTTTTAAACTCTCAGCTATCTTTATCAAAACCCATCGTAATAACCTTTTAAATGATTTTAACAGTCTCTAAAAGAAAAGGATGCCTGCAAGACATCCTTACTTATATAAAAATCTTGGTCGGGAATTTATTTCTCCAGCACTTCATCTACCAGTATGCGGCCACAATGTTCGCAAACCAATATTTTTTTATGCTGGCGAATCTCCATCTGTGTTTGTGGGGGAATGGCATTATAACAGCCGCCACAGGAATCTCTTTGAACTGTAACTACCGCGAGACCATTCTTATACGAAGATCGTATGCGATTATATGCCTGCACTAAGCGGTCTTCAATTTTTGATTGATGGTCTTTAGATTTTTTTAAGAGTGTCTTTTCTTCAGCGTCCGTTTCTTCAATGATGTGCTCGAGTTCTTCCTTTTTTTGTTTCAGGTTTTTTTCTTTTTCCTTGATCGCTTTTTTCGAAGCTTCAAGGTATTGGACTTTTTGCTCCATATCATCGGAGGCTTCTCTTATACGCTTTTCACCGAGTTGGATGTCAAGCTTTTGAAGTTCAATTTCCTTGCTGAGCGCATCAAATTCACGGTTGTTCTTTACATTATTCTGTTGTTTTTGATACTTCTTTATAAGTGATTCAGATTCTTTGTTGGCATTTTTCCGATTGGCGACGTTATCTTCCATTTCTTTTAATTCCTCTTCAATCTTTCCAATCCGGGTCTTAAGACCGGCCAGCTCATCCTCGAGGTCTTTAACTTCCATAGGAAGCTCACCCTTCAAAATTTGAATCTCGTCAGTTTTAGAATCAATTTTTTGAAGCTTATAAAGTGCCCGCAATTTTTCCTCTACTGAGGAATCTATTTTAGGCGTGTCTTTCACTTTAGTCATCAGAAATAATTTATGGGATTGGTGTTAATGCTGGTAAAACGGAGGGCAAAAGTAGGAAATTTTTGCCTGAAAATTTCTGCGAGTATCTCTGGGGTAAATTGCTCGCTTTCATAATGGCCAATGTCAGCAATGATGATCTGTCCTTCAGCATCAAAAAACTGATGGTATTTGAAATCTGAAGTCACCAGCACATCTGCTCCTGAGGCAATAGCCTCCTTAAGCAGAAAACTGCCGGAGCCGCCACAAACAGCTACCTTGCTAATGGTGGTATTTATTGCCCGTGTATGTTTTATCACCTTTACTTCCATCTGTTCCTTCAAAAAAAGGAAAAATTGCGCAGGCTCCATTGGAGGTTCCAATTCGCCTATCATTCCTGCACCAATTTCTTCCCACTTGTTGTTTACAGCAATGGTCTCATAGGCAACCTCCTCATAAGGGTGGTTCTTTTTTAAGGCGGATATTATTTCATTTTCAAGCCATACGGGAAACATTACCTCGATTTTTGTTTCTGCTTCACGGTGGTGGACTCCGGGCTCGCCCACAAAAGGGTTTGTATTTATGTTACCACGAAATGTTCCGTACCCCTCTGAGTTAAAGCTGCATTGATCATAATTGCCGATAACACCGGCACCTGCCTGAAACAGAGCAGCTCTTAAGTCTTCAGCCGCCTTATGTGGCACATAAGTATAAAGTTTCATTAAATGGCCTCTCCGGGGTGATAGGATCTTCGTATTCTTTAACTGCAACCGCTCGCAGATTTTCGAGTTTACACCATCTCTTATGTTATCGAGATTTGTATGTGCAGCATAGATGGCTATGTTATGTCTAATAGCTTTTATAATGGTGCGTTCTACATAGGTGTTGCCTGTTAGATGCTTAATTCCTGAAAATAGTATAGGATGATGAGAGATAACGAGATTGCAATTCGTCTTAATGGCCTCGTCTAACACTTCTTCAACTGCATCCAGGCAAAGAAGCACCTGTGAAACCTCCATTTCAGGAGAGCCAATAATCAACCCCGCATTGTCGTAGGGCTCTTGTAAAGACAGCGGCGCAAATCTCTCAAGGACTTCGGTGATCTCTTTAACTTTCACAATAAACAAAAATAGGAATTGGGCTGGGAAGCGGTCGTATTCTTTTCATCTTTATGGCTGAACTCGGGCGTTCATGTCCTCATCTCTCAGATTTCTCCTTTATCCTTTTTCCCTTATCTATGGCATAGGTTCATTGCTTTACCACAAAATGTATGATCTCAAGATTAAAAAATCAGTATCATTTGAGATTCCTGTTATAAGCGTTGGAAATCTTTCTACAGGCGGTTCCGGCAAAACACCACATGTCGAATATATCATCAGGCTGCTGAAAGATCATTACCAAACGGGAATATTAAGCCGTGGATACAGACGAAAATCTAAAGGATATTTTTTGTTGGATGAATTTTCTACTGTCAAAGATGGCGGAGATGAACCTGTTCAGATCAAAAAGAAGTTTCCTGATGTAAGTGTAGCAGTTTGCGAAGAACGGGCTATCGCCATTCCCATCATGCTTCTCGACAATCCGGAATTACAGCTCATAGTTCTTGATGATGCTTTTCAACATCGCCAGGTTCAGCCCGGTCTTTCGATCCTCCTCACGAATTATGCAAAACCATTTTATGAAGACCACCTCTTACCTATGGGAAACCTGAGGGAACCTGTAAGTGGCGCAGCGCGAGCCGATGTTATCGTAGTCACCAAATGCCCTACGGATCTGTCATCAGAAAATAAGCAAAAAAGAACAAAAGAACTGCAACATCACCCCAACCAGCGGGTATTCTTCTCTTACATAAAATATGCAGCACCTTATTCATTATTTAATCTGAATAAAAAATTAGTATTACAACGTGATGATGCAGTATATCTTTTCACAGCCATTGCAGATCACCAGCCTCTGCTTCAGCATCTTCAGGGAGTAGTTGGTGAGGTCTTAATTAAAACATATCCGGATCATTACTACTTTTCAGCTTCTGATCTTAAAAAGTTACAAAGCAATTTTTCAAAATTAAACGGGACAAGAAATTTTTTGCTTACTACAGAAAAAGATGCCGCACGGTTGATTTCTTTTAAAGAATACTTGGTCAATCAGCAACTTGAAATATTTTGCATGCCCCTTGAGGTAAAGTTTTTTGAAGAAGAAGAATTTGATCAGCTGATATATTCTTTTGTGCAATCGTACAGCAACTCATTCACGCATATTGATGAAGGATAATATTCTTGAGAAGATCATCGAAGCAGTTGAATTCATAAGAACCAAATCTGCCTTGAAGATAGATTCTGGAATTATTTTAGGCTCTGGTCTTGGAAATTTGGTTGATGGAATGGAGGTGGATGCTGAAGTTGATTACGGAGAGATTCCACATTTTCCCATAAGCACGACACCAGACCATTCAGGAAAGCTGTTGTTGGGTAGGAGGAATGAGAAAGATGTTGCTGTAATGCAAGGCCGGGTTCATTATTATGAGGGATACTCTGCACAGCAGATCACTTTTCCCGTTAGGGTAATAAATGCGCTTGGAGCAAAAAATTTATTTATCACCAATGCCTCAGGTGGGTTAAATCCGGAATTTAAAACCGGTGATTTGATGATTGTGAAAGACCACATCAATTTAAATGTAGATCACCCTTTACGAGGAAAGAATGAAGATTCTCTCGGACCCCGCTTCCCGGATCAGCACCAAGTCTATGACGCAACCCTAATCAGCAAAGCACTGGAGATTGCAGCTAAAAACAATATCATTTGCCACACCGGAGTTTATGTGGGAGTTACAGGGCCAACCTTTGAAACCCCTGCAGAATACCGTTATTTGAGGATGATTGGCGGCGATGCAGTAGGGATGTCTACCGTTACTGAAGCCATTGTTGCCAATCATTGCGGCATGAGGATTTTTTGCATTTCAGTAATTACCAATGAGGGAAATGCGCCTGAGCTTTCTATTATTTCACATGAAGAGGTTATTAATGCTGCACAGGCAGCAGGACGTAAGATAGGGGTGATATTAAAAGAGCTGTTGAGATAATAAAAATCACAAATTGCATACGAGAGGAATTCATATTGTATTTTTTATAATCTTGTTTCTTGCCGGTCTTTCGCACTTATCAGCACAGGATACGATCTTTAATTATAATCCGCTGTGGACGAAATTTTATTTTTTAGACGATTCTGATCGCCCATATCATCTTGATACTACAATAGCTTTTCTCAATCGATTTCATCCTGCGGAGCAGCTTTTCGGGTATCGTCATATTGGCCAGTTGGGTGCACCGGCTGAACCCATGTTTCTTTCCAAGGATAACTCATCAGGCCTCGATATAGGATTTCACCAGCTTGACCAGTACTGGCTTTCAACCAATAGCATAAAACTCTACGATACTTATCGGCCTTACACACTGGCCGCTTATCAGCAAGGCTCAAAAAATGAGATTGCAGCCTCTCTCATTCATGCTCAGAATATTATACCTGAATGGAATGCAGGTATTGAGCTTCATCGCTATCGCACTGATGGGTTTTATCCGCGGCAGGTTTCAAAGATCACCAACTTTAATGCTTATACAAGCTATGGATCAAAGAACGGCTTATATCATATCAATGCAGGATATCTGTTGAATAGTATGAAAGTTAATGAGAATGGTGGGGTAGAGGATGTAGAAATTCTGAAGGACAGCTCAATATTTGATAAATCACTGGTGACGGTGCAGCTTGACAGTGCTATGAATTATTGGAAAAATAACAATGTCTTTCTTCAGAATAGCATTGACTTCGGCCCATCTATGGAGATTAAAAAGAACGACACTTTAACACAGCACATGATAGTATCGAAAGTGCGTGTACAGCATTTTGCAGAGTGGGAGCGGAGAAGCTTCATCTTTTACGATGATGCAACAGATAGTAATTTTTACCAGAACATATACATAGACTCGTTAAAAACGAGAGATTCTCTTTCATACGACCGCTTATCGAATGAGATCACCATTGGATTGCCATTATCATCCAAACCTCTCATCCGGAATTTCACGGCGAAAATATTTTTTCATCATGATCTGTATAAAATTCATTTAGCATTACCAGATCAGGAAATTCAAAATGGGATACTGGGCGGCAGCATGATAAAATGTATAGGATTAGATTCTGTTGCTGGTCCCAAACTGACACTCAACTTAAAAGGTGAATACAATTTACTGAGTTATAACAAGGGTGATTATAATGTATCAGCCGCAATTGCTTTTCGTATATCATCATTTGGAAATATTTTATTAGAAGCATCGCAGTCAGAGAATCATCCTGCGCTCATCCAACAAAATTATTTGTCTAATCATTTCCAATGGCATAACTCCTTCAGCCCATTTAAAACATCATCTTTTAGAGGCTCTTTCGCAATGGAACCATATAATATGGAGTTGGGCGGTGAATTGTTTCGTATCGATAATTTTATCTATTGGAATTCTTTGGCTTTGCCTGCTCAATACGATGGAAGTCTTATGGGGTATTCAATATTTCTTAGAAAGAATTTCAGCATCAAAAGTTTCCATCTTGACAATGAGATACAATATCAGCATTATAATATAGATAGCATAGTAAGCTTTCCTCCCTTCTTCACACGCCATAGTCTATATTTTGAAGACAATCTGTTTAAAGGCGCCTTAACGAGTAAGGTTGGTATTGATGTACGTTACATTGCGGATCATTATGGGCCTGCCTATATGCCGGCAACGGGTCAATTTTATATTCAGCGCTTAGAACAATTGAGCTATTATCCAGTGGCGGATCTCTTCATCAGCATTAAAATAAAAGGGGTGCGGGCGTTTGCGATGGTGCAAAATATTAATCAGGATCTCTTTGCACGGGTTAATTTTTCCGCTTACCGTTTTCCCATGCCGGACCGGGCCTTCAAATTAGGGGTTGAATGGAGGTTTTGGAATTAGTAGCATCTATGAATTTTCAGGGTTTATTATTAGTCCTCACCAAAAGTGCCATATTCCGGGTCAAGATCTCCCTCCAGAATAGCCATATAAGTGCATGATGCCGGTTGTCTGCTATTGATTACGCGGAAGTATATTTGGTAGGTTCCATCATTTACGGGTGTATAAAAGAGGTTGATCTGTTCTCTGTCAAGCTCGTTTATCTTAAAGACATATTCGAGTTGAAGTCCCATGTCGTCACGTATTTCAATAGCAGATGCATCAACGCTTTTTTCAGTTACGAGTAATATTGTATACTGCCGTCCCCCATCTAAATCTACCCTTTTTCTTATTATTTTTCCTGACGTAAGATATTCACTCCATTCTTCTTCAGGATCATAGTTACCGTAGCTGCGCGTGCTTTTCAGCAAATCGAAGGACTCATAAACAATTATATCATTACACTTGAAATCTTTATTTTTCTCCGACACCTGAGCGGTGGAATATGAAGCAATGCTTAAAAAAGAGAGAAATAAAATAACAAAGCTTCTTAACATATAAACTATAGGATAGATGAGATCAGGTTTTTTGTTTTTTCTTTTTTGCAGCCGGAAACAATACGTTGTTCAGGATGAGCCGGTAACCCGGTGAATTAGGGTGCAAAGCCAAATCCGTAGGAGGATCACCGACCTGGTGCTGGTAATCCTCTGGGTCATGGCCCCCATAAAATGTCCAGGTGCCATTGCCATATTCTCCATGAACGTATCTTGCTTCTCCTGCGGCTTTGTTTTCACCCATAACGAGAGTGGTTGACTTCAGCAGATCATTTCGGAATGATGTGGTTTGGCCCATGAAACCTTTAACTGTCTGCGTATGATCCTGGCAAAGCATAGTAGGTACAGGGTCCCATTTTGCCGAGAATTCAAACAATGAAAAATAATCCTGATCCATAGGAACGCGGCGCGTGTTTGTTGCATCTATGTTAGAGAATTCGTACTGCATCGGATCACGAACCAGGTTGAAATTCTCAAAGGCAAAGCATTTAGAAAAATCCAATTGTTGTTGTGCTGTAGGATCAGCGGGATCCCCATCGAACATGCTCTCACAGATGTCGAGCCCTTCAGCAGATAGAGCAATGTCATAGCTATCGGTTGCAGAACACATGGCGAACATAAATCCTCCTCCGCTCACATAGTCACGGGTCTTTTGCGCAACGGCAAGTTTTAATTGCGACACCTTATTAAAACCCCATCGTGCAGCCGTTTCCTCATCGTTTCTCACATCATTCTGATACCAGGCTGCATTGCTGTATGCTGCATAAAATTTACCAAACTGCCCAGTGAAATCCTCATGATGAAGATGAAGCCAATCGTATAAAGCGAGCTTTCCCTGCATCACTTCGTCATCATATACCGTCTCGTAAGGTATTTCAGCATAGGTGAGTACGAGAGTTACGGCATCATCCCAGGGTTCTTTTGTTTTGGGAGAATATACGGCAACTTTAGGGGCCTTCTCGAGCTTTACAATGTCCTCATTTACCTCCGGGCCTGCAATTGCAGATAAGATGCTGTTATACTGAGCATCGGGCACAACCTCATAGGTAACCCCTCTTACCACACATTCATTTTCGCCCTCTGCGAAATAAGGAAACGCAAAGCTTCCACCTCGGTAGTTTAGCATCCAATCCACCTTTTGGCCTTTGTTAAGCATCCAATAAGCTACTCCGTATGCTTTCAAGTGATTCTCCTGCTTCAGATCCATAGGAATCATGATCATAGAAGCTTTAGCTGAGGACGATAAGATGAATGCAACCATCAATAAAATCCAATTCTTCATGATTCGAAATTACTTCATTTTGGAAAACGGAAAAAAGAGGAAAAGATTATTGCTGGTCAGGTTCCTTGAACATACACCTTATAATTTATAAACACAGCACGTCGATGCAATTTGCTCATCATTTATGAACCATGTTTAAAATTTTTCTGTGATGATTTTTTAATCCGAATTCTTTCTCCCTATTTTTGGATCACCCATGCGCAATCCCAATGTTGATCCAGAGATAAATATGCTTACTTCAGCAGAGCTGGAAGTAGAGAAGGTGCTTCGGCCAGCGGGATTTTCAGAGTTTTCAGGCCAGTCAAAGATCGTGGAGAATCTAAAGATTTTCATCGAAGCTGCACGACAACGGGGTGAAGCTTTGGATCATGTGTTATTGCACGGCCCACCCGGGCTTGGGAAAACTACTCTTGCTTACATCATTGCCCATGAGCTTGGTGTCAACATAAAAATCACCTCCGGCCCCATACTCGAAAAGCCGGGAGATCTCGCTGGCCTCCTTACCAATTTATCCGAAAACGATGTGCTTTTTATTGACGAGATACACCGGTTGAGCACCGTGGTTGAGGAGTACCTCTATTCGGCAATGGAGGACTATAAGATTGACATTATGATTGATACAGGACCCAATGCCCGGTCGATAGAACTAAAGTTGAATCCATTCACCCTTGTAGGGGCTACTACCCGTTCCGGGTTGCTTTCCGCGCCATTGCGATCAAGGTTTGGTATTACTTCCCGGATGGATTATTACGATGCAGATACCCTGAAGAAGATTCTTCATCGTTCATCGAGGATTCTGAATACAGCACTTAATGAAGATGGTGCCAGAGAGATATCAAGGCGCAGCCGTGGGACCCCACGTATTTCAAATTCTTTGCTGCGCCGTGTTCGCGATTTCGCTCAGATCAAAGGCACTGGAGAGATTGATCTTGAGATGGCAAAATATGGCCTGAACGCACTTAATGTAGATGAGCATGGGCTTGATGAGATGGACAATAAAATTCTATCTACGATCATAGAGAAGTTCAGTGGTGGTCCGGTTGGTATTAATACCATCGCTATGTCGGTGGGGGAAGAGGCAGGAACCATTGAGGAAGTATATGAACCTTTTTTGATACAGGAAGGATATCTTAAGCGTACGGCACGTGGGAGGGAAGCGACGGAGTCTGCATTTCGGCACCTCGGTAAAAGCTTTCCTAAAACTGCGGGTTTTCTCTTTGATTGATCAGCAAAGATAGGGAGTACTGAACAGACGCTCCGTATCCGGTTCGTCATTCCGGCCTGAGCCGTATCGAGTTCGTCATTCCGGCCTTGAGCCGGAATCTAACTTCAAAAATTAAATCCATCCATGGGGTTCAAGTGGAATGCTGTTGAAATCATGTTGATATCAGCTTTTTCTTAACTTCGTCGACAATTTCTTATTAATCATTAATTGATTTTTCTACATATTAATTCGGGGTGTGGCGCAGTTGGCTAGCGTACCAGCATGGGGTGCTGGGGGCCGCCAGTTCGAGTCTGGCCACCCCGACTTTTATTGTTATCTCATAAAGCTTAATGGAGATTCTACTTTATTCGTTTACGTTTCTAAGTATAGAAGATTCTTATTGCTTCTTTTCAATTACAAGAATTTGTTCCGCCTTTGCGCCATTTGCTTCAACAGTATATTTATATCTGCCTGGCTGTAAATAGTAATGGCCATTATCGGCCCTTTTTACTTTTATCTTTTCATCTTCCAGTTTCAAATCTTTATTTAGAAGTATTTCATAATTGATTACAAGGGTTGAGTCAATTGAGAGATCGTAAGTGAAATAGTTTAATCCCATTACTCCATCAAAATTCAGTTTGTTTAATATCAATGTGCTGTCACCATAAACAGTAATCTCCACCATTGCGGATTGATTCATGAAGGCAGGGATTTTTATTTTAGGGCCTTTTATAGTATCCCAATAGAATTCTTTCTCTCCCCAGCTATTGCGGTAATCTATCTTATCAGCAGAGAATAAATAGATTTTTTTTTGGAAAATAGAATCGTGCAACTGCTGTAATTCGTTCACGGAGCAGATATAAATTGAACGGCCATGCGTTCCCAATATGAGATCATGATCACGGGGATGAATGACTAAATCATGAACAGCTACGGCAGGCAGGTCTCCTGTCATTCTCATAAAACTTTTTCCTCTATCTATTGATACATAGCACCCATTGTCAGTGCCTGCATAGAGTATGTTTTCATTTACCGGATCTTCTTTAATAACGTTTAAGGGTTCAAGCGGAAGATCTGTGGCTATGCGAGCCCAAGTGTTTCCATAATCTTCAGAAACAAAAAAATATGAATGGAAATCGTCCCACCTGTATCCATTCAGTGCGGCATAAACCCTTTCTTCTTTAAACGATGAGGCTTGCACACGGCTTACCCACATATCCGGCGGCATCTTATCAGAAATTTTTTTCCATGTGTTGCCACCATCTTTACTAACGTAAATCAACCCATCATCGCTTCCCGTATAGATTAGACCGAACTTAAGGGGTGATTCATGGAGCACGGTAAGAGTACCATAAGGCACATTTCCTTTTTTACCTCCTTTGGTGAGATCGGCAGAGATAGGTTTAAAATCAATCCCATAATTAAAAGACCTGAACAGTTTGTTGGCCCCGAAATAAATGATGTCCTGGTTGTGAAGAGAGAGTTGTATCGGCGACTGCCAGTTCCACCGGTAGGGTCTTTCACCCAGCTCATGCCTGGGAGTAATATATTTGGTATTTTGAGTAAGTGTGTTCACCCTGAAATAGTTTCCAAATTGGAAACCTGTGTACACATTGTTGTTGCCTCGTGTATCTATTGCTACCTGCATGCCATCACCTTCAAGCAATTCAGTAAATGGATATTTGCCCGTCTGATGCCATTCATTTGAATTCTTACTCTCGCTGCTTCCATACCAAACACCATTGTCCTGCAAACCGCCATACACATTATATGGCTTTTCCATATCATAATTTACTGAGTAAAATTGACCAACAGGCGGATTGTTGCACTTGCTCCATGTTTTTCCATCATCAAAGGAAATATTGACACCACCATCATTGCCATTGATCAGGTGGCCTGGTTTATTTGGGTTTAGCCACAGGGCATGATGATCTACATGAACGTTTTCACCATTGATGTTTACAAAAGTTTTACCTCCATCATCAGATTTCAGTATAACAAACCCTATCAGATACACTTTATCAGGATTGTTTTTTTCGGTTCTTACCTGGGCGAAGTAATAGCCATAGGAATAAAAGAGATCATCCATATATTCTTTATATGTTTTGTTCCAGGTTGCACCGCCATCATCGGAGCGATACAATTCTGGTCCGATAACGTCTGTATCAAATAGTAACGAATTTGCATCTTCAAGATATTCGACCAATGTCTGCGGTGTTATTTTTCTATTCCTGATAAGAGTATAAATTGTATCCGCAGTATACTTATCAGGAAAATCATTTGCACGCAAAAAATCTTCAAGCTTCTTCTTTCCGATTTTTTCAAAACCTTCGATATTCATGGCACGAAGAAGATCCTTTGTCAGCTTTGTAGTGTCGTCGTCCCTCTTTTTCTCTCTTCTGAATTGGTTATCTAGAAAAGCATACAGCACTGTCTTTCCATCTCTGTCTGAAGCCGCAAGGCCAATTCGTCCAATGCCTTCACCGTGCGGAAAACCATTGCCCCCCCTAGTGATCAACTCCCAGGTAATGCCAGCGTCTGAGCTTTTATAGATGGCTGAACCCTCACCATTTCCCCTGAAATTCCAGGCACGGCGTGCACGATCCCACGCAGCAGCATAAAGAATATTATTATCGGAGGGATCCATGATTAGGTCTATGCAGCCGGTCTGATCATTAACATAGAGGGCCTGGTTCCATGTTTTCCCCCCATCAGATGTTTTATAGATTCCCCGCTCTCTGCTGTCAGAATATAGATGGCCAAGCACTGCCACATAGATTTTATTGGCATCATCAGGATCTAATAAAATTCTGCCGATGTGGTGACTCTCCGAAAGTCCCATGTGATCCCATGTTTTTCCTGCATTGGTGCTCCTGTATAAGCCAACACCTGAGTATGACGAGCGGCTTGAATTGTTTTCACCCGTTCCTACCCAAATAGTATTTGTATTCCAGTCCACTGCAATATCTCCAATGGTCATGGCGGCCTCCTGATCAAAAACAGGTGTGAAAGACATCCCATTGTTATCAGTACGCCACAGGCCACCTGATGCGTAAGAAACATAGAACTGGGTAGCATCTTTCGGGTTTACATCCAAATCGGTAACTCTGCCGCTCATGATTGTGGGCCCAACATTTCTAAACATTACCTGGCTTACAAGTGAATTGCTTTCAAGCTTTTTTCTGTTTTCAAAGCCCTGTAATCTTTCCTCTGCGCGCGTAAAAGGCGGTTGAGCGTCAGAAGCTGTTGAACCTTTCTTTTGAGCACTGGCAAAAGAAGATAAGAACACAAGTATGGTTAGTATTTTTTTCATGCCGTTGATTCTTGAATGCGCTGAAAATACAAGAAAGAATTCGAAAGCAGATCGCCTTTTCGGCGAAGTGGCAGGTACTTTCAATTCCATACATTTGGCGATGTTTAATTATTAAGGGATGAATGTTGTTGAGGTAAAAGGGGTGGTCTTAAAAAAGAAATTTCTTGAAGTCCCAATCTCTATCTACAAGGGTGATCCTAATTGGATACGTCCACTTGACAAGGATATAAATGATGTCTTTGATCCATCCAAAAATCAACTTTATAAATCCGGTACAGCCATTAGATGGATACTGGAAGAAGAGGGAAGGTATATAGGCAGAGTGGCTGCATTTGTAAATGAAAAAACATCAAGATCGTCTGAATATATAACCGGAGGGCTTGGGTTCTTTGAATGTGTTAATGATACTGAGGCTGCTCATTGTTTATTTGATGCATGCAAAAATTGGTTAACCTCAAAGGGCATGGAAGCCATGGATGGACCTATCAACTTTGGAGATCGTTCAGCATGGTGGGGTTTGCAGGTAGAAGGATTTTCACCACCTATTTACCAGATGAATTATAATCCACCATATTATCAGCACTTGTTTGAATCTTATGGCTTTCAAACATATTTCAATCAATTGGTTTTTAATTATGCTGTTGATAAGGAGGTGCCGCCGCTGTTTCAGCAAAAGGCAGAGCGTATTTTTAGAAGCCCTGCATTTCGCTTTGAACATATAAATAAATCGCGGCTGGCAAAGTTTGCTGAAGACCTTACAAGCGTTTATAATGAAGCCTGGGTAAAAATGGCACACTTCAAACCTGTGACTGAAGAACAGACCTTAACGACGATGAAAAAAATGCTGCCAATCATGGATGAGAAAATCATCTGGTTTGGGTATTTTAAAGGCCGGCCTATCGCATTTTTAGTAATGCTACCGGAAATAAACCAGATAATCAGGCATTTGAATGGGAGAATGGATTTACTGGGGAAATTGAAGTTTGCCTATTACAGATGGCAGGGGGAGATAAATAAAATGTTTGGCGTGCTCTTCGGAGTTGTTCCTGAATTTCAGGGGAAAGGCATTGACGGCGCCCTCATCATCTCGGCTGCTAAGGTAGTTCAGCCATTGAAAAGTTATAAGAATCTCGAGATGAACTGGATCGGAGATTTTAATCCCAGGATGATTAAGGTGGTCGAAAACCTAGGAACTACTGTTACCAAACGTTATCGCACCTACCGGAAGATATTTGATGCTTCCAAACCTTTTTATAAGGCACCGATGCTCAATTAGCAAAACTTTCTTCAATCCCACTCATAAACTTTCCTCATGATTCATAGTTTTTACATTTAGCAAAATGGAAATTGAAGGATTAAATACTACTATAACTGCCTTCGCTGAAGTCATTCTTCCATTGTCACTACAAATAAATTATAATTACGGCATTCCTGAAGAATTGGAAAGCCGTGCCACGGTTGGTAAAAGAGTAGAGATTCAATTCGGCAAGCGTAAAATATATGCCGGCATCATTAAGCGTGTGCATCATGAAGCACCGAAAGAATATAAGATTAAACCCATTCTTTCAATTCTTGATGAGAGCCCAATCGTTTCGGAAAAGGAGCTAAAATTCTGGGAATGGGTCTCATCATACTATATGTGCTCTGAGGGCGAGGTGATGAATGCCGCACTGCCTGCAGCATTTAAGCTGGAAAGTGAAACGACAATCACCCTGCATCCCTCCTTTAAAGATTCCGCAATCAATCTCCCCGACAAAGAATATTTGATTGTAGAAGCTTTGTCAATACATAAAAAGTTAAAGATTCAGGAGGTTACAAAAATTCTTCAGCTTAAAACCGTTTATCCAGTAGTTCAGTCTCTGATAAAAAAAAATGTTATCATCATTAAAGAGGGGCTCATAGAAAGGTTCAAGCCAAAGATTGAAATATACATTACCCTCCATCCTGATCTTACAAAAGATGAAAACCTGCGACCTGTTTTTGAGGAGCTTGAAAAAAAAGCGCCCAAACAACTTGAGCTGCTTATGGCCTATATCCATTTGTGTCATTCATACAGTTCCGGCTATATATCAATTCTCAAAACTGAGCTGCTTGAAAAAATAAAAAACGGAAATGCTGCATTGAATTTTCTGTTGAAGAAAGAAATTTTTCACCAGGAGAATCGGGAAACAGGGAGAATAAATGACCCCACTTCCGAGCTCACCTCATTCGATCTTACTGCGACACAACAAAAATCGCTCGATCAGATCCGAACACAGTTTGTCGATAAGGATGTAGTGCTGCTTTATGGAGTTACCGGAAGCGGAAAAACCAACGTGTACCTCCGCCTGATAGAGGAAGTGATTGCTGCAGGTCAACAGGTTCTTTACCTTCTTCCTGAAATTGCCCTTACTGCCCAGATCATCGAACGATTGAGAAAACAGTTTGGACAAAAGATTGGCATCTACCATTCTCGGTTTAACCAGCAGGAACGTGTGGAGATATGGAATAAGCTGCTGCAGAAGGAGTACAACATTATCCTCGGTGCACGTTCTGCGCTCTTTCTTCCCTTCAATGAGCTAGGCCTTGTGATCGTTGATGAGGAACACGACCCCTCCTATAAACAAAATGATCCTGCTCCACGCTATCATGGAAGAGACGCAGCAATATACCTGGCTTCGCTTTCTAAGGCTAAAACATTGTTGGGAACGGCAACACCGTCTTTGGAGAGCTACTACAATGCCGTTAGCGGTAAATATGGCCATACAGAACTCAATGAGCGCTTTGCAGGACTGGAAATGCCTGATATAATTATTGCGGATGTAAAAGAGGCGAAGAGGAAAAAGCAAATGCATTCCCTTTTCACCATTGAATTATTAGACGCGCTGAAAGCTGCCCTTGATAAAAAAGAGCAGGCAATACTTTTCCAAAACAGGCGTGGCTATGCTCCCTATATGGAGTGTGAAAACTGTGGCTGGGTTGCAATGTGCCCCAACTGCGATGTTCACCTTACATACCATAAATTTCAGCATGAATTAAAATGCCATTATTGCGGTCATAGAAAGAACTCCTTTACTCAATGTCCGGCCTGCGGCAGCAGCCATTTGCAGATTACGGGTTTCGGAACCGAGAAGGTTGAGGATGAGTTGAAGCAGCTTCTGCCGGAGGTGGCGGTTGCGAGACTTGATTACGATGCGGTGAGAAAGAAATTTGGCTATCAAAAAATCATAGGTGAATTTGAGCGTGGAAAAACACAAGTGCTTGTAGGAACACAAATGGTTACGAAAGGATTAGATTTTGAAAATGTATCTCTCGTAGGGATTTTAAATGCAGATCAGTTGATCAATTATTCTGATTTCCGGTCTGCCGAGCGTGGCTTTCAATTAATGTCGCAGGTAAGCGGAAGGGCAGGTAGAAAACACAAGCAAGGGAAAGTGATAATTCAAACTACCAACATATCCACTCAGATATTGCCCTATATCATCCTTAAGCTTTTCAGCATTTTCTGCCAGTTGCAGAGCATCAAGCATTTCCTGAATGTTGCCATTGAGAAAATCTGGAAGTGTATACAC
>MWVX01000072.1_pt1 | contig 28512 bp, 24 predicted proteins | sample 1047311 | NCBI WGS metagenome assembly MWVX01 (sample SAMN06349984, study PRJNA376086) | soil metagenome | isolation source: MtG-4 sample Antarctic (ecotone) soil | place: Antarctica | collected 2015-01-13 | reverse complement strand
GGACTGAAGACCTCTCATTGGAATAAGATCAACATTCATGTAGGGGGCGCTTATGGCGATAAAAAAGAAACATTGAAAAGATTTGCTCAAAACTTCAAACTTCTGTCTGCCAATCTCCAGGCGAGGCTGACAGTTGAAAATGATGATAAACCAGGTTTATACACTATATCTAATCTAAAAGCACTTTATGAAATGACCGGTATTCCAATTGTTTTTGATTATTTCCATCACCTGCTTCATCCAGGATTGCAAACCGAAGAAGAGGCTTTTATAACTGCGTATGAAACCTGGAAGGTGCGGCCTGTCTTCCATTATTCCAGCTCAAGAAAGCAGCATGAAGATGCGACTTGTAAAAAGGAAGCTCATGCCGGACTAGTGTATAACTCGATCAATACTTATGGAAGGGAAGTTGATATAGTATTGGAAGCAAAGCGAAAAGAGCTTGCCGTGTTGCAATATTTAGCGCAGTACGCCAGGGGTTAAAATTTTCTTTTTACTTTTTAAAATATTCATATATTTAAGAGAACCAATACTTGCTGATATGAAGAAGATTTGCTTAACACTTATTATTTACACCAGCCTGGTTCTGGGTTGTAATAATGAGGAGAAAAACAATAAAGCAGCAGATATTGATCTTCTGATTCCTGTAATGAATAAAGATGAAGCAATAGCCTGGATAAAAAGGTATCATGCTAATGATTCAATATATAGATTGAAAATGTTTCGTTTTAATGCAAGAAAATTAAATGGGTTAATCAGTTCTGCCGATACTGCCCGATTTTGGATGGCAGCAGATGCTGATAGTAATATAACAGTGATTTTACAACATAAAAAAATGGCTGGCTCAAAAGAATTTAAATACTACGATATTAATTCAGTTCATAGTATCGGAAAAATGAAAATTTCAGCTTTATTATGCCCTGAGCCGCAGGATTGTTATTTGCAGATAGAAGATTAAGTAGCAGCTAATAGTTTTTAAACTTTTGTAATTCCAAAATATAAGAATTTCACTTTTTTTTTAATATTAAACTTACAGGCATGAAAAAAATCTATTACATTCTGGTTTTTATTATTATTTTTTCCATTTATAAAAAAGCATCTGCGCAAACAACTTCAGCTGAAATGGATAATGTAACAGCTAAGAAAATGATCAAAAACTATAATGGTTTTTTAAGATTTCATAATCAAACTGATGGGTTGATTATGAAAGCAGGAGATCTTAGAGAATTATTAAAAGAGACAAACGATAAAGATAATGTTATCTTATTTTTTGCAAGGACTTTAAAAAAAACACCAGACGCTGATGGTAAAAATACCCGCCCAACATTATTACTCAAAGCTTATTCTGCTGAAAAGAAAACAGATGTCTATTATAATTTGAGTGCTAAAGGAGATCTTTGCCCTGAGCCACCATGTGCACCTGAACAGTAACTACAATACAGCAGTATCTTGTTCAAATTCTGCTCCTGGTTCAACAGGTGCTGGTTTTTTTATATTTGTCCAGAATTTCCTGAATGAAAACTGTTGCCGTAATTGGAGTAATTTTTTTGATTCCAGGAATTTTACGAGCCCATGTTCCAAATAATGTTGAAAGGGTACAAGTATGGCTATCAAAGCAATTTTTCCCATCCAAACTTTTAAAGGTTCTCCATGGGCAATCCTATGTAGATAAGTTTCAATCAATAATACTATAAATTCAAAAAGACAGATAAAAGCAAAAAAGCTTAAAAGCCTGATGGTAAACCGGGAAATAGGAAACATACCCATTAAGATCATGCTTAAGAACACTATTGCAATAGCCACTGAAATGCCCATATATTGTAAATTACGGGTACGAAGCGTTTGCATTGCCAATTCCTCCATGTCTCTTTCGTGCTTTTGATTTTCCCTGTCTACTTCCAGCAGCACTAAGTCTCTTTGGTTAGCCAACTTATCCAACGCTGAGCGGATGTTGAGGTACTTAAGATTATAGGTATAAGCTTTTTTGAAATCATTTGATTGAGCATATAACCGGCCGAGGTTATTTGTCAGTAAAGAATCTGTTTTCATATCATTAGTTCCCCGCCCCAATTCTAAAGCTTCCTCAAATGCCTCAATAGCGTTCTTATCCTGTTTTAATAGTATATAGCATTCGCCCATTTGTTTTAATACACTGCGTTGTATGGAAACTCCAAAAGAAGTTTTCAAACCCGGATTTGCAAGATTAAAATAATGTATTGCGGAATCGGGTTTGTTGGAAACTTTATAAATAAAACCAATATTATAGTAGTAGTAAGGCAAACCCTGATTCAGATAAGATTGCCTTACATCTTCATTTTCCTCTAAATAATTAAGTGATTTTTCACTGTTTTTTTCAATAACAGTATAATATGCCAGTAATAATCTTTTATTAAATAATTTATAATGCTCCCATTGCAGTTCATCGGCAAGTGCAATTGCTGCATGTATATATTCCACCTTTTCTATAAACCTGGCCAAGTCCACATAATCCAGCAATAATCCCCGCTTATTATTATTTTCTTTATTTAAAGCCTGGCTTTTAAGTAAAATTTTTTCGGCCATTTCTTTATTTTCCAATGAATTGTAGAGATTGGCCAAATGGTGATACACTTGAGATTGCAGTGGTATGTTTTTTAAGATATAAGCAAGGTCAAAAGCATTATTATAATTTTTATAACTCGAAACTATTTCCCCCTTTGCGAGGAAAATATCTCCCAGCTCAATATAGATAGAAGCTTTGAGTGAATCAGCTTTCATGTCTTCAATGGAGCTAAAAGCCAAAGCAGCCTGTCCCATAGCCTCATCCAGTTGCCCTTTCTTACGCAATAAAGCTGCTTTCCTAAGGTTTGCAAAAGCTACATAGTCATCTCTCCCCAGTTCTCTTGCATAGTTTTCACCTTTTTGGACAAACTGCATTAACCGTTCAAACGATTCGTTACTCACCCATGAGGTGAAGGTGAATGAATTGGTGAAAAGTGCGCTGAGGACAAGATTTTTATTGTTGGAAAGTTGGGCCAGCATCAATTGCTTTTGCTGAACGCTGTCCGCTTTTTTATCCAGCTTATAGGCATAATAATATTCAGCAAGTTCATTTAATGCCATGATCTTATTTGAATCATTGGCAGCAGTGCTGATCTTATCAATTATTTTTTTTTCGGTAGCCGTAATTTGCCCTTGTGACTCTATACAGAAAAAACAAAACAATATAATCAGTAATCGGGCAGCCATAAATGGTGGAATATGCTTAGTATAAGTAAAGTAGACAAAATTCCCTTTTTATTAGTTATTGGCAAAATCCCTGTGCACCCTTACCTTTGCACCCTGAAAATAAAAAATGAGTATTCCTCAGCATTTTTTCGTTAAAAAAACTCTTATTAAAAGCTGATTATGGCAAAGGTTGGTAAGGTAAAACAAATCATTGGCGCTGTTGTAGACGTACAATTTCATGGTAGTCTCCCGGAAATATATAATGCACTGGAAATAAAACGTGACAATGGAGATACCCTTGTTCTTGAAGTTCAAAATCACCTTGGCGAAGACAGTGTACGGACCATTGCTATGGACGGTACTGAAGGGCTGACACGAGGCGTAGATGTTGTGGATACGGGAGCTCCAATAAAAATGCCTGCAAGCGATGACATCAAAGGCCGGTTGTTTAATGTAACCGGAGATCCTATTGATGGACTTCCTCCTGTACCAAAAGTGAATGGACGTGCTATTCATGCCAAGCCGCCTGCTTTCGAAAATTTATCTACAGCCACTGAAGTATTATTTACCGGCATTAAGGTTATTGACCTGATAGAGCCCTATTCCAAAGGTGGTAAGATTGGTCTCTTTGGTGGAGCAGGTGTGGGGAAGACAGTGTTGATCCAGGAGTTGATCAATAATATCGCAAAAGCATATGCCGGTGTATCGGTATTTGCAGGTGTGGGCGAACGTACACGTGAGGGTAATGACCTGATGCGGGAAATGATCGAAGCAGGGATCATGAACTATGGCGAAGCTTTCAAACACAGCATGGAAGAAGGTGGTTGGGATCTAAGCAAAGTAGATATGCAGGGGTTAAAAGAATCTAAAGCAACTTTTGTTTTCGGACAAATGAACGAACCTCCCGGAGCCCGTGCCCGTGTGGCCTTATCGGGTTTGACAATAGCAGAATACTACCGCGATGGCGATGGCACAGGTAAAGGACGTGATATACTTTTCTTTGTTGATAATATCTTCCGTTTCACTCAGGCAGGTTCCGAAGTGTCTGCGCTGTTGGGGCGCATGCCTTCGGCAGTAGGATACCAGCCTACGCTGGCTACTGAAATGGGTATAATGCAGGAGCGGATCACTTCTACTAAAAATGGTTCCATCACTTCTGTACAAGCTGTATATGTGCCAGCAGATGACCTGACCGATCCTGCACCGGCAACGACTTTTGCTCACCTCGACGCCACTACCGTATTGTCTCGAAAGATCGCTGACCTTGGTATTTATCCTGCAGTAGATCCACTTGATTCTACATCAAGAATATTGATGCCTTCCGTGGTCGGTGATGCGCATTACGATTGTGCAAACAGGGTAAAACTTATATTGCAACGCTATAAAGAATTACAGGATATTATTGCCATTCTTGGTATGGATGAATTGAGTGATGAAGATAAATTGATTGTTTCCCGTGCACGCCGTGTGCAGCGTTTCTTATCACAGCCTTTTCATGTAGCAGAAGCATTTACTGGGCTGAAGGGTGTGCTGGTACCGATTGAAGAGACCATACGTGGTTTCAATATGATCATGGATGGCGAGGTTGATGAATACCCGGAAGCTGCTTTTAACCTGGTTGGTAGTATTGACGATGCGATTGAAAAAGGTAAGAAAATTTTAGCTCAGGTGCAAGGATAAAGCCACCTGTCCTTCGGACCGATTGGGGAACTTAGGTCATGAATACTTTATTATTTCATTTAGTTCTTTGTATAGCGTTTTATGATGATGTAGCCAGCAGGTGTATTACTTTTAAACTTCTGTTGCGTCGCACCCTTCAACGCTTTGTTCTTTAATCAACATTAAAAACTTTAGTTCACTTATTGCTTTCTGAGATGTGAGTGGATTACCTCCCTTTAGGGAGGACGGGCAATAGATTTATGACACTTGAAATACTAACTCCGGAAAAAAAATTATTCAGTGGCGAGGTGTATGGCGTGCAAATGCCAGGCATCACGGGTTTGTTTGAGGTATTGGAAAAACATGCGCCTTTGGTAAGTGCACTGAAAGCAGGGCGTTTAAAAGTATTGCGTGATAAGCAGGCCCATACTACTTTATATGATATACAAGAAGGATTTGTAGAAGTACTGAACAATAAAGTGACTGTGCTGGTTGAAGGTGCCACTGTGGTGGAGTAAAGCCCCCTGTCCTCCCACTTAGGTCTTAATTTCTTAATGATTACAGCTTGTTTTTTGCTTAAAAAGTTATTATACGTATCATCTGATTACTACAACTTTTTAAGACTTTTTAATTGTAGTTGCAGCACTTAAAAATGGTTTCGTTTATTCTATACGTGTTGACGGGGTATTGCACAAACAAATCAAAAATATTTGAACATGATTTCTTTTTTTCGTTTGAAAAATAAAAAGATGTTTCGATATAAGTTCCCCACCGTGGACAGGGGCTGCTAATTCAACTGCGGATCAATAGGAAAGTTAATCATCATTTCATAGTCTCCGCCCATGTGTTTTAAAGCATCTTTCCAAATCTCTTCAGCATTCTGATGGAAAATCAGTTTGCGGGTGGCATTTACCGTAAGCCAGGTTTTTTCTTTCATTTCTGTATCCAACTGACCTGTGCTCCATCCTGAGTAACCAATAAAAAAACGGATTTTTTCAGGCTCTGCTATACCACTGTTGATCAGGTCTACGACACGATCAAATTCCCCGCCCCAATAAACACCTTTCATCACTTCCACTCCCCCGGGTATTTTATCAGGGTAACGATGCAAAAAATGAATAGTATTCATTTGCACCGGTCCGCCATAATAAACAGGAAGTTTAAATCCCTCTACTTCAGGTAGCAATTCATCGAGTGTGTTTTCGTACTGGCGGTTTACCACAAAGCCAATTGTTCCATCTTCACGATGCTCGGTTAAAAACACAACAGTTCTCATAAAATTGGGATCCTTCAAAAAAGGATCTGCAATCAATAATATACCCGATGCTGGTTCTATCATAAAGAAAATAATAGCAAATCAAAACTATTTAAAGCTTTTGATAATAAACTTATGCCAATATATAACAGCGGTGGCGCAATATTTTTGCAAACCCGATTTTTTTCTGCATTTTGTAATTCGTGAAACGCATTTTCCCCATAATCATTGTGCTAATTGCTTTATCTGTATTGGGAATTATCACAATACAGATCTCCTGGCTGAACAATATGCTTCTTCTCCGCGAAGACCAAGTAAAACAAAAAGTAATTGATATAGCCACTCATGTGTCAGATGAACTGGCTGTTTATAAAGGTGCATCACCCACCTCTGGTTCAAAGCCTTTTCCCAACCTGGAAGATCCTTTTGATCTTCCCAGGTCTTACGCCATATCAAACCGGTTTAGTGCTCAACAGCTATATGATAAAATAAGGCTGCAGTTTCTGGCACATGACCTGGAAGACATTCCCTTTGAATTCGGACTCGCCACTACCTCCAATGGATTTTTTCAAATAGAAAGAAAGTCAAATAATTTCGATACCTGGGATGCCGATACCAATAACTATCACAGGTTTATACAACCTGTAATGCCCCCTAGCGGTTCTGCTACAGAAAGCCTTGTTGCTGATGAAGCCCTGATACTGATTATACCTGATGTAAAAAGCATTGTATTTAAGGGTTTACGTCCGCGTATCGTCAGTGCTATATTATTTACACTCATTATTTTCACAGCTTTTTTCTTAACTGTGCGTACCATGCTGCGTCAAAAAAAGGTGAGTGAAATAAAAAATGATTTCATCAACAACATGACCCATGAGTTCAAAACTCCATTGGCCACTATATCCCTGGCGGTTGATGCCCTCCGAAACGAAAAGGTGCAGCAGGATACAAAGAAAATGACTTATTTCAGTGAGATCATTAAAGAAGAAAACCAGCGGATGAACAGGCAGGTTGAAACTATTCTCAAAGCAGCCTTACTGGACAGGCAGGAAATACAATTAAATTTAAAGCCGCTGCATGTGCACCAGATTATAACAGATGTTGCAGATAATTTTATTTTGCGCCTGCAGGAAAAAGGAGGCGTTCTTGACTTGCACCTTAATGCTGTCAATGATCTTATAAATGCAGATGAGGTTCATATGTCAAACCTGGTGAATAACCTTTTGGATAATGCAGTGAAATATGGTAAGGAGAATGTACCTCCCAAAATCTGCATTTTTACATCATCCACCGAAAGGAAGTTCAGCATCCGGATAGAAGATAATGGTATTGGTATGAACAGGGAAACGCTGAAACGTATTTTCGAAAAATTCTACAGGGCCCACACTGGTAATATTCATAATGTAAAAGGTTTCGGACTTGGATTGAGCTATGTGAAAACAGTGGTGGAAGGCCATGACGGCAACATTAAAGCAGAAAGTACATTAGGGAAAGGCAGCTCATTTACAATTGACTTCAATCTGAAAAAAGATTAGCCTTTTCTCCATAATAAACTGCTATCTCCATAGCTAAGAAAGCGGTATCCTGTTTCAAGTGCATGTGTATAGATTTTTTTCCAATCTTCACCAATAAAAGCCGCAACAAGCAGAAGTAAAGTGGAACGTGGCTGATGAAAATTAGTAATGAGCGCCTGTGCAGATTTGAAATTATACCCAGGTTTGATCAGCAAGCTTGTTTGACAATGTAAAAAATCTGTTTGTGTTTTTTTCAGATAACCTGCCAGCGCCTGCAGGCTATCTTTATAACTGAAATTTTCGCAGGCTAAATCATACGCCTCCCATTGATTCAATATTAATCCGTTTGCTTTTCCCTTCATTAATTTTACACCTATCCAGTGAAGGCTTTCAAGCGAGCGGAGGGAAGTTGTACCTACAGCTATTATCGTGTCAGTATTTATTAATTCATTTATAGTTTTTAAAGAAATGGAAAAATTTTCCGCATGCATATGGTGATCTTGTATGTTTTCAGTTTTTACCGGCATAAACGTTCCGGCGCCAACATGCAGTGTCAGATAGGATGTACGAATACGCTTTTGAGCCAATTGTGCAAACACATCATCCGTGAAATGCAATGAGGCTGTAGGAGATGCTACAGAGCCTTTATGCAGGGCAAAAATGGTTTGGTATCTTTCTTCATCAATATGGCTTGCTTCTCTTTTTAAATAAGGTGGTAAAGGTATTTTGCCGGCATGTTGAAGCACATCTCCAAAGGGCAGGTCTCCGGTCCATGAAAATTCAATAATAAAATGACTTTTTTGTTTCGATACATATTTTGCCGACAGTTGTGCAGATCCACCCTCAATTTCAAAAATTTTTTTTAATACCTGGCCCGCTTTCCATTTGGAAGCTCCGCCAATAAGACATTGCCATTGAACAGGTGAAGTTGAAGACAATGCTTCGGTTATCATACTGGGTTGGTGTGGTTTCAGGCAAAAAATCTCAATTAGACCTCCGGTAAGTTTCTGAAAGAATATGCGGGCTTCAATAACCCTGGTATCATTTAAAAACAAACTGCTGTGGGATGGTAAATGTTGAGCTATGTTTTTAAACAGATCATTAGTTATTATCTGGTCTTTGTAAATAAGCAATTTTGCATTATCTCTGATAATTTGTGGAAAGGAAGCAATCCTGGAAGCAGGTAGTATGTAATCATATTCCTTAATAAAAATCTCTCTCATTTTTTGCCATCCGATTTGTTCTAAAGGAGGGAACAACATCCGTATTTAGTAATGTATTCAGTTATTCACACTTAATTCACAGTAATTAAAGCTAAAAAAATATTTTTTTACGTGAAACGGAGTGAAATCAGAAGTTTATACTCATTTGGCCGTGTGGATAAATCATTCGGGCGAAAATAAATATTGAAAAGTGGTAAAAAGTGTTATTTTGTGTCAACTTATTGCTTTTTTCTACTCTTTAATTAAACAATGATCTCATTTTTAGGCGAATATGAAGCTACATTGGATGCCAAAGGCCGTTTTCTTTTGCCTGTAGGTATCAAACGGCAACTTCCTGAGAGTGAAATTACACGTTTTGTCATAAATCGTGGTTTTGAAAAATGCCTTAGTCTTTACCCTTTGCAAAGCTGGCAACCCCTTTACAATCAGATCAGCACTTTAAATGATTTTGATCCGAAAGTGAGAGACTTCCGCAGATATTTTTTAAACGGGGCAATTGAAGTAGAACCTGATACTGCCGGGCGGCTCTTGATTCCGCAGAATCTAAAAGAATATGCGGGTTTGGGAAAAGATATTATACTGGCTGCGGCCGTCAACAAAATAGAGATTTGGGACAAGGAAAAATACCAGCAGTTCTTTGAACAATATTCGGCTGATGACTTTAGCACGCTTGCGCAAGAGGTGATGGTTAAAAAGGAAGTTTAGATATGAACGGAAAGAATAAAAATCCTCTTTCCGGCTCAGCCTCTCTTTCTGCTTATCATTTACCTGTTTTGCTGAACGAATTCATTGATCATCTTGAAATTGATCCGGAGGGCATTTATGTAGATTGTACCTATGGCGGTGGGGGACATAGTAAGGCCATACTTGAAAAACTGGGTAGTAAAGGAAAATTAGTTGCTTTTGATCAGGATGAAGATGCAAAACGTAACCTGATTGAAGATGAGCGTTTAATCTTTATTCCAAATAATTTTCGTTATCTCCAGCGTTTTTTGCGTTTGCATGGAATTGCGAAAGTCAATGGCATCCTTGCAGACCTGGGTGTAAGCAGTCACCAGTTTGATGAAAAGGAAAGGGGCTTTTCTACCCGTTTTAATGCAGACATGGATATGCGGATGGATCAGCGCCAGCAAAAAACCGCTTTTGACATTCTGAACAACAACTCAGAAGAACAGTTACATAAGTTGTTTGAAAAATATGGAGAAGTTTCCAATTCCAGAACATTAGCAAAAACCATTGTTGAATTAAGAAATAATGCAGATTTAAAATCAATAGATGGGTTCAAAAATTCGGTTCGTGCTATTGTGAAGGGAAACCCGAATAAATATTTCGCACAGGTGTTCCAGGCTTTGCGAATAGAGGTGAATGATGAAATGGGTGCGTTGAAAGAATTGCTTGAACAAATTCCGGACACGTTGGAAAGAGGAGGTAGGGTTGCAGTTATAACTTTTCATTCTCTGGAAGACAGGTTGGTAAAAGTTTTTTTCAGAGATGGAACATTTGAAATAAAAGATAATAATCCTTTTGAAAAACATCAGGAAAAACCCAAACCATTGAAAGCGATCAATAAAAAACCAATCAAAGCTTCTGCCGAAGAAGTTAGAAAAAATCCACGGTCACGCAGTGCTAAGCTGAGAGTGGCTGAAAGAACATGAGAGACTAGGAAAATCGTAATATCCTTTTAAAAACCATTTTAAAATTAAAACCGCACAATGGAGATAATTGCTAAGAGAGAGAAACGTTTCAGATGGAAACGTTTGCTGAATTATCAGTCAGTGGTAAAACAAATGCCATTTTTTTTGTTCATGGCAATGTTGGCGGTTTTATATATCTACAACGGCCATTATGCCGATAAACTGAATCGGGAGATAGCAAGGAACACCAAAGAATTGAAAGAATTGCAATATGAGTATAAAACAATAAAAGGAGAAGTATTATTCAGAAGCAAGCAAAGTGAACTCGTAAAAGCGATTGAACCATTGGGATTGAAGGAGTTGACTTCTTCACCTATAATACTAACAGAGAGTCATAACCAATAACCAAAAGCCTAAACAACAAGAACGCAAGAGTGGAAATCAAAAGGGATATATTGTGGAGAGTCTACCTGAGTTTCATCGGCATTGTGTTATTAAGTTTTATGGTTTTGGGCCGGGCCTTCTATATTCAGCGTGTACAGGGGCAGTACTGGCGCAGTATGAGCGACAGCATGCACCAGAAATTTGTAGAGCTTGATGCAGAACGTGGTACTATCTATAGCGAAGATGGGCAAATGCTCAGCACATCAATACCTTATTTTGATATTTATATCGACTTTGCAGCTGAGGGTTTGAGGGAGAAGCAGGGAAAGCGGTTCAAAGAAAATATTGATTCGTTCTGCATAAGATTGGCTAATTTCTTCAGGGATAAAAACAGCACAGAATATAAAAAGGAACTTAAAATTGCTTATCGGGAAAAGAACCGTTATTACCAACTAAAAAAAGGTCTCTCCTTTGAACAGTATAAAATCTTTCGAACATTTCCATTAGTAAGACAGGGTCGTAATAAAAGCGGTGTAATCGTGGAAGTAAAAACGAAACGCCTGAATCCTTTTGGCCTTCTGGCAAGGAGAACTATAGGGCTGTCCCGGGAGAATGCACAAAATGTAGGTTTGGAAAGAACCTACGATAAACTATTAAAAGGCACTACAGGCAAAAGGCTCGTTCGTTTTATATCAGGAGGCGTATATGTACCGGTTGAAGGTTACGAAATTGATCCCGAAAACGGTAAAGACCTTATCACCACTCTTGATGTCAATATACAGGACATAGCAGAAAATGCGCTGATGAAAATGATGGTGCAAAGTGAGTCGCAGTACGGCACATGCATAGTGATGGAAACAAGCACAGGAAAGATCAAGGCAATTGCCAACCTTGGCAGGAACAAGCATGGCATTTATGACGAAGACCTTAATTATGCCTTACGAACCACGGAACCAGGTTCCACAATCAAGCTGGCTACTCTGCTGGCAGTACTTGACGCCGGAAGCAGCAACATTGACGATAAAGTAGAAGTCGGATCTGCAGGACATCAATATGTGGGGGTGCGTAACGTAAACGATGCTGAGCGTTCACCTAAAGCGGTGCTTAGTGTAAAAGAATGTTTTGCTCACAGTTCTAATGTGGGTATGAGCAAACTGGCATACAAGGCATTTTCGGAACAACCTGACCAATACAAATATTATTTACAAAAATTTCATCTCGATAAAAAAACAGGAGTTGGTTTGATCGGAGAAGAACCCTCAGTACTTCCCCGCCTCAAAAGAAATAAAGAAGGCCTTCATGCCATGATTACAGCTTCATTCGGTTATGCTATTGAAGTAAGTCCATTGCATACGCTGATGTTGTATAATGCTATAGCCAATGATGGCCGGATGATGAAACCTTACCTGGTTAATACCATTCGCAACAATGGAGTTGCTATAAAACAAATAGAACCCACCGTTTTGGATGAAAGGCTTTGTAAGCCTCATGTTATTGCTGCAGCACAGTCAGCAATGGAAGCAGTAATTACAGAAGGAACAGCCAAAGCAGCATTTGCAGATTGTCCGTTTTTGGTTGCAGGAAAAACAGGAACCGCTCATGTGGCAGGCGGTGCGGTTAAATATCACCATGGGGTATACCAGGCTTCTTTTGCAGGGTATTTTCCTGCAGATAAACCTGAGTATTCCTGTATTGTTTTAATTAAAACAAAACCACATGCACCTATGCATTATGGTGGACAATTGGCTGCACCGGTTTTTAAAGAAGTAGCTAAAAAGTTGTATGCTATGTATGTACAGAAGAAGCGTGCTACTCAGCTGCAGCTAGTGCCAGACAGTACTCAGAATACTTATGCAGGCTATTCTAAAGATTTAAAGCATGTGCTTAATTCCCTGAATATTAGTTATAAAGATTCATTGCTGCAGCGATCGTGGGGAAAGCTTGCTTCAGATTATAATGGTAATGTGGTGTTTCCGGTGATAAACAACAAAAGAACTATGCCCAATGTGGAAAATATGAGCTTAAGGGATGCTTTATATCTTCTGGAAGATAAGAATATGAAAGTAGCAATCAGTGGAAGGGGAAAAGTGGTGGCACAAAGCATTGCTGCAGGAACTATAGTTAGTAAAAATCAAAAAGTAACGCTTGTTTTAAATTAATGAAAACTCTTTCCGACATATTATATAGGGTGCACCTCAGGGCTGTAACGGGTGCTACAGATATTATTATCAAGGATGTGCAAATTGACTCACGCAAAGCAGGCAACAGGACTGTATTTATCGCTGTAAAAGGCTCTTCATCAGATGGGCATCAGTTTATTAACAAAGCAATTACCCAAGGTGCCGGCTCTGTGGTTTGCGAAGTAATGCCCGTTGACCTTCAAGAAGGAATAACTTATGTACAGGTAGAAAACAGCGCAGAAGCTGCCGGATTGATTGCACATAATTATTTTGATCAGCCATCTAAAAAAGTGAAGCTGGTGGGAGTGACTGGAACAAATGGTAAAACCACAATTGCTACACTGCTGTACAAAACATTTACTTGCCTGGGATATAAATGCGGACTTATCAGCACAGTGGAAAACCTGATAGCAGGAAAAATTACTCCATCCACCCATACTACACCAGACGCAATTAACCTGAATGAATTATTGAAACAAATGGCTGAAGAGAAATGTATTTATGTGTTTATGGAAGTAAGCTCACATGCAGTACATCAATTCAGGATTGCAGGTTTAGAATTTCAGGGGGGGGTGTTTAGTAACATCACCCATGATCACCTGGATTATCACACAACTTTCGATGCATATATAAAGGCGAAGAAAGGCTTCTTTGACGGTTTGCCTTCTTCGTCTTTTGCTATTACCAATGCTGATGATAAGCGGGGAACGGTCATGTTGCAAAATACGGCTGCAAAAAAATACACATACAGTTTGCGTACGGTAGCTGATTTTAAAGGGAAGGTTTTAGAAAATGGTTTATCAGGACTGGTGTTAAATATCAATGATCAGGAAGTGCATTTCCGTTTGATAGGTGAATTCAATGCATATAACCTCCTGGCTGTATATGGTGCGTCAGTATGTCTTGGTGAGGAAAAACACCATGTATTAAAATGCCTGAGCAATACAACAGGTGCCGAAGGCAGGTTTGATTATTCTGTATCACCAAAAGAAAATATAATAGGCATTGTAGATTATGCGCATACTCCGGATGCATTGATCAATGTGCTGGATACTATCAAAAAATTAAAAAAAGGTTACGAGCAGGTAATTACTGTGGTTGGATGTGGTGGTGACAGGGATAAAACGAAAAGACCAATTATGGGCGATGTTGCCTGCCAGCTTAGTGACAAAGTAATTTTCACCAGCGACAACCCGCGCAGTGAGGACCCTTTACAAATTCTTGCAGATATGGAAATGGGATTGAGCACAGCGGCAAAAAGAAAATATGTATCCATAGCTGACCGCAGGCAGGCAATAAAAACTGCAGTAAGTATGGCAAAACAGGAAGATATCGTATTGGTCGCGGGAAAAGGACATGAGAAATACCAGGAAATCAATGGTGTAAAACACCACTTCGATGATAAGGAAGTGTTGATGGAAATGTTTGAATTATTGGGAAAATAGAAATTTGATTGCAGGTGAACACAAATATCAAATAAATAATGCTGTATCACTTATTTGAATGGTTTAAGACTGAAGGCATACGGTTTCCGGGCAGTGCCCTGCTTCAGTTTATAACTTTCAGGGTGCTATTTGCGGTTATTTTATCACTGATAGTTTCCATATTTCTTGGTAAAAAGATCATTAATATTTTAAAACGAAAACAAATTGGCGAAACAGTTCGGGAACTGGGATTGATAGGTGAGCAAAATAAAAAAGGAACACCAACAATGGGTGGCCTGATCATTATTCTTGCAATACTGATTCCGACGGTATTGTTGGCCAATTTAGAAAAAGTATATGTACGCCTGATGATCATCAGTACTATATGGCTCGCCATAATTGGATTTATTGATGATTATCTGAAACTGCGTGCTAAAAGAATTGCAAAAGAAAAAGGCATCCAGTATAAGAAAGGAGATAGCGATGGGCTTGCCGGCAAGTTCAAAATATTTGGTCAGGTGATGTTGGGAATTATTGTTGGTGCTACACTTTATTTTAATCCGAATGTAAAAATCTGGCGTGAGTACCAGGGTACTCCAAAAGCAGGTGATACTACTATTATCACCAGAGAAGTAAATGGCAGGGATAAATTTTTTGTAGAAGCTAAAGACCCGATCACAAGCATTCCGTTTGTTAAAGGACATGAGTTCAACTATGCCAAATTGCTTCCTGTTGGCTTGAGAGATTATACATGGGTACTGTATATATTGATTGTCATTTTTATCATTACTGCAGTATCCAACGGATCTAATATCAGCGACGGACTTGATGGGCTTGCTACCGGTACAACTGCTTTGATTGGTGTTTGCCTTGGCATATTCGCTTATGCCAGCGGCAACCTTCTGTTTGCTGATTACCTGAATATTATGTACATACCCAACCTGGGAGAGCTATCCATTTTTATTGGTGCATTGATCGGTGGTTGTGTAGGTTTTTTGTGGTACAACTCTTATCCTGCCCAGGTATTTATGGGTGACACCGGCAGCCTTACTCTCGGTGGTATCATAGCGGCATTGGCCATTATTGTACATAAGGAATTACTGATACCAATTTTTTGTGGTGTGTTCCTGGTAGAGAACCTGAGTGTAATGATGCAGGTTGGTTATTTCAAATACACCAAAAGAAAATATGGAGAAGGCAGAAGAGTGTTTTTGATGAGCCCTTTGCACCATCATTATCAAAAAGCAGGCTATCACGAAGCAAAAATCGTAACGCGGTTTTGGATTGTAACAATAGTCTGTGTGGTATTATCGATTGTTACACTTAAGCTGAGATAAAAAAATTGATGAAAAACCAAAACTGCTGTGAAAAACCAATTATGTCCGGTATGAGATTGTGGCAGCGAAGAATGCAATGCTGATGAAGAACCAATTTTTCCGTACACATTAAAAACAATGAGTAAGCGGTTGGTCATTTTAGGAGGAGGAGAAAGCGGGGTAGGAGCGGCTTTATTAGGTAAGATCAAAGGATACGAAGTATTCTTATTCGATGAAAGTTCTTTGAAAGATGGTTATCGCAATGAATTGGAAAGAGCTCAAATTCCTTATGCGGAACAGGTGGCAAATGAGCACTCAATTTTAAATGCTGATGAGGTAGTAAAAAGTCCAGGTATTCCGGAGAGTAATCCCTGGGTAAAAAAGATCCGATGGAAAGGTCTTCCCGTCATCAGTGAAATTGAGCTGGCTTATCGTTACAAAGACAATAGTAAGATCATAGCTTTTACGGGAAGTAACGGAAAATCCACAACCACGGCACTTACATATCATATTTATGATACTGCAGGCTTGAGTTGTGCATTGGTGGGCAATATCGGCTATTCATTTGCCAGGCAGGTGGCACAGGATCCTAAGGATTTTTATATAGCAGAGCTCAGTTCTTTTCAGCTTGATGATATAAAGACATTCCGGCCGGATGTAGCGGTGCTTCTGAATATTACAGAAGATCATTTGGATAGGTATGAATACAAATTTGAAAATTATATCAGAAGCAAGTTTCGTATCGCGATGAACCAGATTTCAACTGATTACTTCATCTATAACCTGGATGATGAAATCATCGTAAAAAATTTATCACAGGTTAACCCATTATCTAAACTATTACCAATGAGTATGAAGCAGGAAGTAAAAATGGGCGGGCATATAAAAAATGACGAATTGCATATTTATGTCAATAATGAACGCCAGTCCATGAGCATCTACGACTTTGCGCTGAAAGGGAAACATAATCAATATAACACCATGGCCGCATGTGTGGCCGGTGCTACCATGGACATTCGTAAGCATAAGATTCGTGAAGCAGTGCAGACTTTCCAAAGCCTGGAGCACAGAATGGAAAGCGTAGCTACTATAAGGGGAGTGGAATTTATCAATGACAGTAAAGCCACTAATGTAAACTCTACCTGGTATGCACTTGAAAGCATGACAAGGCCTACTGTGTTAATATTAGGGGGTATTGATAAAGGGAATGACTATTCCCTTATAGCAGACCTGGTTAGGGAAAAGGTTAAAGCAATTGTATGCCTTGGCATTGATAACCAAAAGATTCATGATGCTTTTGCCGGCGATATAAAAATTGTAAGCACAGCAAGTGCTGAAAATGCAGTGCAGGCAGCATTTAGTATTTGCAGGCCAGGGGATGTTGTTTTGCTTAGTCCTGCATGTGCATCATTCGACCTATTTAAAAATTATGAAGACCGTGGCAAACAATTTAAAGAAGCGGTGAAAAATATATGAACCCATCAGCAGACATACGCTTTACTGATTTGGCACAGAGTGCCAACCTTTTGAAAAAAACCAAAGGTGATAAAGTGATCTGGGCTTTGGTTGGGTTGTTGGTATTGGTATCTCTTCTCGTGGTATACAGCGCCACAGGATCTTTGGCTTATAAGATGTACAAAGGGAATACAGAAGTATATCTTTTTAAGCAAATTGCTTTTATTGCAATTGGCTTTTGCATCATTTATTTTGCACACAGGGTCAACTATACTATCTATTCTAAAATCGCAAAGCTGCTGTTCCTGCTTTGTATTCCACTGCTTTTTTATACACTTTTTTTTGGTGTTACATTGAATGAAGGAAGCCGATGGATAAAACTGCCGATTATTAACCTGACCATGCAAACTTCTGACTTGGCTAAACTTGCACTATTTATGTACCTCGCCAGGTTGCTAAGCCGGAAACAAAATAAAATCAAGGATTTCAAAAATGGTTTTCTCCCGGTGATGATACCGGTGGCCGTTACCTGTATGCTAATAGCACCGGCTAATTTATCTACAGCACTGTTACTTGGTGCCAGTTGTATGCTTTTATTATTTATAGGCAGAGTAAGCACAAAGCATTTACTGTTAACTATTCTTATTGCCTCTATTCCGGTGTTTTTATTGATCGGAGCCGCCGTTATCAAGCATAAATCATCGGGTGAAGACGTGGTATCAGTGCAAAAAGAGAAAACTTCAAAAATTACAGGTCGTGTAGAAACATGGATCAACCGTGTAGAAAGTTTTATCTATGGCGGCAAAGAGGCTGATAATGATAATATGTATCAAACCAACCAGGCAAAGATTGCCATAGCCAAAGGGGGGTTGATGGGTAATGGCCCTGGCAACAGTGAGCAGCGTAATTTTTTGCCGCAGGCGTATAATGATTTTATTTATGCCATCATTATTGAAGAGTATGGTTTGATCGGGGGAGCATTTATCATTTTTATTTACCTCGTTTTTTTATTCAGAAGTATCCGGCTGTTCAAACGCTGTCCATATGCATTCGGTGCCTTCCTGGCAGTAGGACTCAGCTTTACATTAGTTATACAAGCTTTGGCCAATATGGCGGTAAATGTGAATCTCTTTCCTGTCACTGGTGTGACTTTGCCATTGGTAAGTATGGGCGGAAGTAGCTTTTTATTTACCTGTCTTTCCATTGGGATCATATTGAGTGTAGCAAGAAACGTAGAGCAACTGGAAGGTAAAAAAGAAGCACAGGAAGCATTTGAAAGAAAACAAAAACAGGAAGAAAAAGAAAACGCTGAAGAGTTGGAGGAGTTGGAAGAAGCAGTGGAAGCTTAAGGAATGAAGCGAAGAATAATTATAGCAGGAGGTGGCACAGGCGGGCATATTTTTCCTGCAATTGCAATTGCTGATGCATTAAAAAAAGAAAACCTGGAAACTGAAATTCTTTTTGTAGGTGCAAATGGAAAAATGGAAATGGAAAAAGTGCCGGAGGCAGGATATAAAATAAATGGGTTGGACATAGCGGGTTTCAACAGAAGTTCTTTGATAAAAAATATTGATTTGCCAATGAAATTGATAAGGAGTTTTTTGCAGGTGAAAAGGATTATAAATGATTTCAAACCAGATGCAGCAGTAGGAGTAGGCGGATATTCTTCATTCCCGGTTTTGCGTTATGCACAGTTAAGAAGGATCCCCACTTTTATACATGAGTCCAATTCGTTTGCAGGAAGATCAAATATTCTCCTGGGGAAGAAAGCAACAAAAATATTTGTCGCTACCGATGGAATGTCACGCTTTTTTCCTGCAGAAAAAATTGTGATTACCGGAAACCCTGTGCGTCCGGACATTGTGCATGCGCCGCTTATTTCAAAAAAGGAGGCGCTGGACTTTTTTGGTTTGAGTGAGGAAAAAATCACAGTGCTGGCGCTTGGTGGCAGTTTAGGTGCACGGTCTATCAATGAAGCCATGCATCAGCATTTGGATGATTTGAAAAAAAATAACTTACAACTGATCTGGCAAACCGGTAAAACCCAGGCAGAAAAATGGAAGGCAAATAAAGCGTATAAAAATATTTGGGTGGGAGACTTTATTACACAAATGGAGTATGCTTATGCTGCTGCAGATATAGTAGTATCAAGATCGGGGGCAATGGCAGTAGCTGAATTATGTGTGGTAAAAAAACCTGTATTATTTATTCCTTACCCCTTTGCTGCAGAAGATCATCAAACAGCAAATGCAAAAAAACTGGTGGATAAGCAAGCGGCATTAATAATAAAAGACAGTGCAGCTATAAATGAAATCGTGCCTGCGCTCATAGCCCTGGCAAGCGATAGTGAGAAACAACAAATGCTTAAGGAAAATATAGGAAAAGAATCAATTAATGATGCTGATAAAAAAATAGCAAGAGCAATAATGCAAAATTTAAAGACAACATAAAAACTAATATAATCCTGGGAATGAGCGACGCTATAGGTATAAAAAATTTACTGAATGCCCCTCGCGGAAGTGTACATGTCTATTTTCTGGGCATTGGTGGCATAGGTATGAGTGCTCTTGCCAGGTATTTTCATCATAAAGGAATAATAGTAAGTGGTTATGATAAAACAGAAACAGTTTTAACAAAAGAATTGATTGCTGAAGGTATTGCAGTTCATTACTCGGAAGATGTAAAGAATTTTCCACCTGATCCTGCTCTTGTTGTTTATACTCCTGCTATTCCGAAGGAACATGCAGAATTTATATTCGCCCTGGAGCATAATTATAAAATAGTAAAAAGGAGTGACGTGTTGGGTGCTATCACTGCGGCGTGTTTTAACATTTGTGTCGCTGGCACACATGGAAAAACGACTATTAGTACTATGATCGCCCATATACTACGTCATTCAGAATATGGCTGCAATGCATTTTTGGGTGGCATAGCTACAAATTATGAAACTAATTTCTGGAGTGATGAAAACAATGTTTGTGTGGTAGAGGCCGATGAATATGATAGAAGCTTTTTAAAACTTGATCCTGACATTGCTGTTATTTCAGCAATGGATGCAGATCACCTGGATATTTATGGAGATGAAGAAACAATGCAGGATGCTTTTATAGAATTCGGAAATAAAGTGAAAGAGGATGGTTTGTTTATCAGCAAATTTGGATTGAAGAAAACCAAAGAAATTAGAACAAAAAGGAAATTAAGCTACAGCCTGCAAAATGAAGCCGCCAATGTTTTTGCTACAGATCTGCAGATTGATGATGGTGGTTACCGTTTCGGGGTGCAATTGCCGGATGCTGTGCTTAGTGATTTGAAACTGAATATAGGAGGAATGCATAATGTGGAGAATGTGATAGCTGCCATAGCAGTGGCCAATGAACTAAAAATTGAAAACACAAAAATAAAAAACGCTGTTGAGGATTTCAAAGGAGTTAAAAGACGGTTTGAATACATCATTCCCCTTCAACAAAATAAAGAAGGCTATAATTATCCAATATTTATCGATGATTATGCACACCATCCCGAAGAGTTAAGTGCATTGTTAAAAAGTGTACGCAGTCTTTTCCCTCAAAGAATAATCACTGTTATTTTTCAACCTCATTTATTTACACGTACAAGAGATTTTCAGAATGAATTTGCTTCCACTCTTTCTATTGCAGATAGTGTAATTCTTTTGCCGGTATATCCCGCAAGGGAGTTGCCTGTTGAAGGTGTGGACAGTTCACTCATCCTGAAAAAAATCAAAGCACCCCAAAAACAATTATTAAGCAAAGAAGAATTATTGGAATGGATGAGCAGCCATATTAAAAATCTGGATAAAGAATTCGGAGAAGTCATTATTACAGCCGGTGCAGGTGATATAGATAAACTGGTGGAACCGTTAAAACAAATTATACAACAGGCATAGTGAAAGGAAAAAAAATTATATACAATGTTGTGATCTTATTAGCCTGGTTGCTGGTAGGCAGCGGAATGATCATATTGCTTGCTGCTGCCAATAAAAAACAAAAACAACATTTATGCAGAGATGTAGTGGTAACGATAAAAGGTAAAGGGGATAAATTTTTTATAGAAAAGACTGATATTTTTAAACAATTTCAAAAATCAGGCAATGGTGAGATACAAAACAAGCCTATAAATGGCATTAATTTATCGAAACTTGAAAATTCATTAAAACATCATTCGTGGATAAAAGAAGCCCAATTATATTTTGACAGTCGCAATGTATTGCATGTGTTAGTGATTGAAAGAATTCCGATTGCCCGGGTATTTACCATGAATGGTCAGTCATTTTATATAGATAGCGAAGCACAACGTATGCCTTTACTGGATAAAGTGAATGTACGCCTGCCTGTAATTACCAATTTTTCAAATGCTAAAAAGCTGAGTGCAACCGATAGATTTTTGCTAAAAGACATTTCAGGCCTGATACAATACCTGGGTAAGGACTCTTTTTGGTCTGCACAAATAGCCCAGATAGATATTACCCCTCAAAAAACTCTGGAAGCGCTGCCTGTTGTTGGCAATCATATTATCAGGCTGGGTTCTGCAAAGAATATTGAAAAAAAATTAGACAACCTATTATTGTTTTACCAGCAGGTATTGAGTAAAACCGGCTTTGATAAATATAAAGCGATTGACCTCCAATACGATGGACAGATCATAGGGGTGCAGAAAGGTTTGATGTCACGAATCGATTCTCTGCAGCTGAAAAAAAATATTGAAATATTAATGAAAGAAAGCCAAGCAGCTCTTGCTGATTCATTATTCCATGAAGCGACAACAGCAAATAATAATATTGAGAAAACATCTACTTCCAGGCCCGAAACAAAACCTATTGTTATATCCGGTAAAATGTCAAGTGCTGTGAAAACAAAATCCAACCCTAAGATTGAAACTACTAAACCTTATGCCAATCCAAATGCTGTGAAAACAAAATCCAAACCCGTTGTAAAAAAAAGCATTCCATCAGAAAAGAAAAAAAACATAGCAAAAAAAGATGCCAGGATTCCAAAAGCGGTGATGAAAAAAACTAATTAAAGATCAAATGGGTCAAATGGTCAAAAGAGTCAAATGGATCAAAATAGTCAAGGTTCTATTATGAATACTATGACTCGTAATAATAAACAAACAACTAAAAACAACAATACATGAGCAAAGAGCAACCCATCATTGTTGGGCTTGATATCGGAACCACAAAAATTGCCGTTATTGCCGGACGCAAAAACGATTTTGGCAAACTGGAGATTTTGGGTTTCGGTAAAGAAAAGTCCAATGGTGTAAAACATGGCCAGGTATTAAATATTGATGAAACCATCAAGGCCATTCAAACTACACTGGAGAACTGTTATGCTTCCAATCCCAATCTTGAGATCAGTGAAGTATACGTTGGTATTGCAGGGCACCATATCAAAAGCCTGCAAACCCGTGGCGATATTGTACGCCAGGATACTGAAAATGAAATTGCCCAAAAAGAAATTGACCAGTTAATCGCTGATCAGTTTAAAACCTACATTCCTGCAGGCGACCAGATCATTGATGTGATTCCACAGGAGTACACGGTAGACAATTTTCAAAACATTCCCAATCCTATCGGTTACGGAGGAGTAAAAGTCGGTGCCAATTTTCACATCATCACCGGTGATAAAAATGCCATTCGAAACATCAACCGTTCGGTAGAAAAAGCTGGACTTGTTACAAAAGATCTTGTGCTGCAGCCTTTGGCCTCTGCAGCAGCAGTAATGGCCCAGGAAGACCTGGAGGCAGGTGTAGCAATTGTAGATATTGGTGGCGGTACTACAGACCTTGCAGTCTTTTATGAAGGCATCTTAAAACATACTGCTGTTATTCCGTTTGCCGGAGAGAATGTTACGAATGATATAAAAACAGGACTGGGTGTATTGAAGCAACAGGCAGAGCTGATGAAAGTGCAATTTGGCAGTGCATTATCTAATGAAACTAAGACAAACGCTTATATTACTATTCCCGGTTTACGCGGAATGCCTACAAAAGAGATCAGTGTAAAAAACCTGGCAAACATCATACAGGCACGTATGAGCGAGATTTTGGATTTTGTAACATATCATTTAAAGCAGGTAGGCTTAGACAATAAAATGTTGAATGGTGGAATTATTCTTACAGGTGGCGGATCTCAATTGAAGCATATCATACAGTTAACAGAATATGTTACAGGTTTGAATGCCCGCATTGGTTTACCCACTGAGCATTTGGCTGCCGGCCATATAGAAGAGTTGGCCAAACCCACTTATTCTACATGCCTGGGATTGATCTTAAAAGGATATGATGATTATGAACATCAGCGCAAGCAATTTGAAAACGATTTCAGAAGGGTAGAAGTACCTGATGGATTAAAAAGTGTGATAGCAGATGAAGAATTACTTATCACTGACACCACAGGTACAGGATTGAGGCGCAGGAGCATGTCGGGGTTTTGGGGTAAGTTCAAAACGAGCTTAATTGACATGTTCAAAGAAGAAGAAGACCACCATTTATAATTCTGAATTTTAATTCAAATACAAATTGAACATCAAATTGAACATTTTGAAATCAACCAAAAATAAATTCTTAAAAAAAAATCTAAACAAGCCATCGATACCTTCAGTATCTGATGGCACAAATCAAATCTTATGATACATTTTGATCTTCCCAAAGAAAAGTCATCCATTATTAAAGTAATTGGAATCGGCGGTGGTGGCAGCAATGCTGTGAATCACATGTTCAATCAAAATATTGAAGGAGTCAATTTCATCATCTGCAATACCGACGCACAAGCTATTGCACAAAGTAATGTACCCAATAAAGTGCAGCTGGGCCCACACCTCACCCAGGGTTTGGGAGCAGGTGCCAATCCTGAGATCGGTCGCCAGGCGACAGAAGAATCACTGGAAGAACTAAGAAGCATACTGGAGGTGAATACCAAGATGGCTTTCGTTACTGCTGGCATGGGTGGCGGTACGGGTACTGGTGGCGCACCCATCATTTCCCAGATATGCAAAGACCTTGGTATACTCACTGTAGGTATTGTAACCACCCCCTTTGCTTATGAAGGAAAAAAACGCCAGCTCCAGGCAGAAGATGGTATAAAAAACTTAAAACAATATGTAGATACTTTGCTGGTGATTTCTAATGATAAATTGCGCCACCAGTTTGGCAACCTTAAAATGCGTGAAGCATTTGCAAAAGCTGATAATGTACTTGCGACTGCGGCAAAATGCATCACCGATGTAATCAACAGTACCGGGCAAATCAATGTCGACTTTGCAGATGTATGCACTGTAATGAAAAATGGTGGTGTAGCCATTTTGGGTAACGCAGCCTGCGATGGGGAAAACAGGGCCCAAAAAGCAATAGAAGAAGCTTTGAGTTCGCCGTTGCTGAATGATAATGACATTCGTGGTGCTAAATGGATTCTGATTAATATCAATTCATCAGAAGGCGAACATGAATTTACTATGGATGAAGTAGAGATCATCCAAAATCATTTGCTTAGCCAGGCCGGTGAGCATACCGATGTCATATTGGGCCTGGGCTACGACAATACATTGGGAAACAAACTGGGCATTACATTAATCGCTACCGGTTTTGAACATAAGGATCCTTTTGCCAAACAAACACCAAAAGAAGAACCCAGGGGTGAAGAAAAAATAATGATGACATTGGGTGAAGAACCACGACCCCGCGCCGAAGTGAAGAAGCCTGTTGTTGATGTTTTGGCACCTAGGCTTGTTGATGATATTCCTATGCCCGAGGTTAGTGATGCTCAATTTGATCTGCCATTCATATCCTTAGAAAAAGAAAATGAAATAGAAGAACCGGTGCAATTGAAATTGACGATCAAAGAAGAAACCAATGAGGTAAATAAAGAAAAATTGGACCTCGAAGCAAAAAAGAAGCAATTAAATGATAAATTTGAGCAATTGCGCCAAAATATACTTGGTAGCAATGCACCCTCACCCAATACGCAAAACTCTTTCCCGTCGCCTGCAGCTTCGGGAGGTTATCTGGCCAGACCATCCAATATTTACGCAGAGTCCACCCCGGAAGTTTCTACTTCCAAGCCTGCTGAAGAACCGGTTCCTGCACCTGTTGCAAAGACCGAAGATGAAGAATCTTTCGACATGCACCTGGTGATACGGAATGACATTCCGGCGGCGGATTTGCCGGCGGCACAACAGACTCAGGTACCGACAACTCCCCAGGCAGAGGACTCCCGGATCGGGAACGATGCAGAAGAGGAAAAGCGTAGGGCAGCTGAACGATTACAGAAATTGCGCAACCTGTCGTTCAACATCAGTGCAACTGACCCCAACAATGAGTTTGACGCTGTGCCGGCTTATATCCGCCGCAACATGGAATTATATAACAACACCTCAAGCGTAGAAAACTTTTACAGCAAATACATTGTCAAATCAGATGGCGCCAACGGCGTTCAGATCAGCACGATCAATACCTTTTTAGATGGTAAAAAGCCCGACTGAATTCTGTCTCAATGAAACAGCCTTTTAAGGCTCGTGTTTTTAGTTGTTCCCCCATCGTTCACGGTGGGGGTTTTTTATGCTAAGTAATTAAAGTATAAGAACAGCAACTTGCATTAGAAGTTGTATTCAATTTTCGTTTTTCGTATACCACAAAGCCCATGCGATTAGAACAGGTTGTAAAAAGAGTCTGCCCCAGGCAATTGCCGGCGATAAGTCATAGGCATCCTTATTCAATGATTGTTGCAGCATATGAATATGAATGATAAAGAAAATAGTCAATAAAACTGCTAAACTCCATCCCGCAAGATTTTGTGTTTGTTTGAAGCATATTAAGATACCCAGGCTAATCTCAACAACACCTGCTGCATAATTTAAAAAATGGGGAGCAGGCAGATAAGAAGGCAGAATGCGCAGGTAAGTGACGGGATGCCAGAAATGGTTGATACCCGCAGCTACATATATTAAAGCCATTATGTACATCAATATTAATTTCAAAGTAAAAGTTTTAAGACTTATTGTTTTGGACTGTTTTCCCTGATTTATTTTCATAAAAAAACTAAATTAGAACTATCGAAACTGATTATTATGAAAATGCTTTTACTCCTTAGCTCAATTTGTCTTTATTTACTTTAACGCCATGGCACAGGATTGTAAGAATAACCTGTACATGACCAACAATGTAGAAGTCATTTTAGAATACAAATAGCAGGAATAGGGATACCTGTGAATATGCAGGTTAAAGAATGGTTTGCCCCAAACTTTGGTATCGTAAAAACTGAAAGCAATGCTAAGAACGGAAAATTAATGGGGTCTACACTTATCCCCTCCATCAAAAAATAAGATAAATATCCATTCCTTCAAATAGATCAATTTATAGATTTAGTAGTAGATAAACGTTTCTCAAATGCCTCAAATGATTTTAACCAGGTAATTAAAACCCTTTTATCATCCGGTTTGAGCTTTGCATCCTTGTGAATCCATAAATACGAAGGCATGGGCATTTTATCCCATTTGATTTCTTCAACGATCTCATGTAATTTTTTAGCCTGCTTTTTTAACGGGTAAGATGCAAATTCACTGAAGTTAAGTTCCAGCTTGCCTTCGTCAACATGAAACTGCAACCACCAGCCAAATGGTTGAATATTACTATACCATGGGTAAATGGTATTGTTTGAATGACAATCATAACAGGAGGTTTTCAAAATATTTTTTACATTATCCGGCATGGAATAAACAACAGAAATATCATTTTTAAAAAAATCTGCTGTTCCATGAATATTTTTTGATGGTCTTATGAATTGAATGGACACAATAATTATCAGAATAACAACACCTGTTTTCTTTATCATATTTTGTAGAATAAGATTTTTATAATTCTTTCATGATTTCAGTGAACGATGCAGCACTATACTCAATGTTCACCCATTTCGCAGCGACCTTTCTTTTTTTGTATAATAAGACAGTGTTTTTAACATCCGGGTTGATCTTGTAAAGCCCGCATGTTTCAGCATCTGTAGGAGACCGCACCATTGACATAGCCACTTTTTGGAGGTTTTGTTCTTCGCACCATTTTTTTACCTTGTTCTTTATTAACTCTTCTTTTGTGCGTGGCATGGGACTTTTGAATGGGTTCATATACATTAAAAAAACCCGGATTTTCTTCTCTCCTCTTTTTACCATTTCATTTTCAAGCGATTGGATAAATCCTGCCATGTGATCTAGGTTGGCATGGTTGAACCAGATCATAACTCCTTGTCCGTAACCATACTTGCACATAGGGCAGGTTTTTTTGCCGACGTCCGCACCTGAAAGATGTACCGGGTCAAAGGCAGGGCAATTTGCCCCAATGGCTAATCCTGATTTCAGATTTTTATTATTCGGTGCGGCTGGATAATTTTCAACCTTTTGTCCCAATATGATATGCCGGGTACCGTGCATAAATCCTTTATCCTGCACAAGTTTAATTATTCCATTCCCTCCAATGTTGTGCATTTTATTTCTAGCATTTTTTGTTACCAGAGGATCATCGTCAAATACATAATCGTCTATATAGTATTCATTTTTATCCGGCTCTTTGATAGTTATGTGTATGTGCTGCGGATCATTGCGGCCGGGGTAAGCAGCGGGACGAAGAGTGTAAAATTGATAAAAGCCATTCTTATCGGTTTTCATCCATCCACGGATATAACCGTGTCTTTTGCCCCATCCTTTTTCGTTTCCTTTCATGGGATAGTGCCCTGATTGATCTGTATGATAGACATACAGGACCACATCTTTTGCAGGAGTTCGGCCATCTGATTTATACACGATTCCACTGATTTCGATTTTAGTTCCCGGATCCTTGAAGTCAGGTAAAGTAATTGTGGACGTCAACTTATTGAATGGTATTGGATTTTCATAAATAGCTTCACAACCTTCGCAACCAGCACCAACTCTTTGCTTGTAAGTTGATATATGTCGTTTTTTCTGCTGAGAATTGCTATCACAGCTAATCATCAGGGCATTTACAAGCAATAAAAACATTAATGTTTTTTTCATAATTTTTTATTTCTGCTGCAAAATCAATTTATTCTTAATCGGGTGCAAATTGTTTACACAAGAAGGTGTTATTGCTTGATAAAATGATAATTGCTTTTTGTGTAAGCGACCGTATGAGGACTTAGTTGTAGATTTATTTTCGAAAAATGAAGTTTTCTCAGGCCATATTTCAGTCCAGGTTAATTCACATCCTTTTTTGGTTATTTATTGCATGTATATGGTTTTACC
>MWVX01000071.1_pt1 | contig 28699 bp, 25 predicted proteins | sample 1047311 | NCBI WGS metagenome assembly MWVX01 (sample SAMN06349984, study PRJNA376086) | soil metagenome | isolation source: MtG-4 sample Antarctic (ecotone) soil | place: Antarctica | collected 2015-01-13 | reverse complement strand
GTTATACTTTCTCCAACGAAGGTTTTCTTTATTTGCTCTCTCTAAATGTCGACCTTTTTTAGCTTAATCAACTCTGGTTATGCCAAGAATATCAATGATGTTCCCGTCAAAAATCTTTAGAAATATTCATCCCTTTAGGCATCGCTGCTAACGGTTTGGGTGTTGCCGAAGTTGGCGATTTAGTGCCAAAGTTCATTCGAAGCACCACTGTTCGTTCAACCACAAAACTGTTATACGAAACACTGAGCCGCCGCTTTTGGCAATACCCTGTTGAACTAAACCTTCGGTAGCCTTGCCTTCACTTCCTACATTTATACCTCATTTAAAATACTACATTATGGTTAACAAAAAAAATCTGCGGAACAACTCCGCTACAACAAGTACCTGAACAGGGCCTGCCGTGAGGTTACAGGTTTTAGTCAATTGCTGCAACGCTTTCAGCGCAACATCAGCATCCTTGGCCGTTCGCCCCGCACATTTGACAACTACAGCCGCCATGTGGCCGCCATGGCACTACACTTTCAATGCCTGCCTACAGAGTTGCATCCCGAGCAGGTAAAAGATTATCTATACGAATTGCAACAGCGCAGCCACACACCTTCTCAAACCTATTTTAAACACACCGTTTATGGATTAAGATTTCTTCTTAAAGCCGAAGGTCTGCCTTAGTTGGGGGTAGAACCTTAGCCTGCATCCGCACCTGCATTGCATTGTACCTGGTGGCGGCATTTCAAAAACGGGTAAATGGAAAACAGCAAAGAATAATGGCAAATATCTGTTCAATGTAAAAGCTATGAGCCAGGTGTACTGCGGAAAGTTTATGGCCCTGCTTAAAGAAAGGTTGCCACAACAAATGCTGCCCGTGCTTGTAAATGAACTGTACAAAAAAGACTGGGTTGTATATGCCAAACGCCCGTTTGGCGGGCCACAGAGCGTGGTAGAATACTTAGGCAGGTACACACATAAAGTAGCCATCAGTAATCACCGGCTCACAAATATAGTAGATGGACAGGTGAGCTTTAGTTACAAAGATTACAAACATGCTGCTGCAAAAAAAGAAATGCGATTAGATGCCAATGAATTTATCCGGCGCTTTGCCATGCACATTTTACCTAAAGGTTTTGTAAGGATAAGGCACTATGGCATCCTTAGCAGTACCAGCAAAACTGCATGTGCAGTGATTATAAAAGAGCAACTGCCACCACTAACACGCATACCTAAAGTCAAAAAAGAACTTTACAATCCACTGCAATGCCCGTGTTGTAAAAAGGAAACGATGCAAACAATAATGCGCTACAACCGCCGTGGCCCACCGCCCGACTGGAAAGATGAAGCGCAAAAAATAATGGAATGCCTGGCTTAAAAAATTACTGCTGCTGCGGACTGGCCGAGCTATTTACACGCATCAATAAAACCAGGAAAAACACAGCGCCAAGATGTCGCTATTTTAAAGACGACGGATTTAATAAAATAAGTTCAATACCAAATGTTGTAAGCAATATCAAAACTCACTAACCACAACTCCGGCATTACTCTTTATAGCCAACAGCCTTACAACGCAAAACCCATAGAGTCTTATAAATCAACCACCGGTTCCGTACAACATGGGACTTCATCGGAGGCACTGCGTGCCCGACGAAGTCTTATTTGTTAGCGGCAGTTAATCAGAACCGATAGCCTGCCGCAAGTCCCATATACACAATAGGTCCTTGATATATGTTGGCTGGTTCTTTTGTAGGTACATGTACTGTAAAGATTTTCGTAATCAACCGTTCTTTACTGCCTAGAAAGCCACTAACACTATACTTAAAACCGTATCCGAAATGATAATCCGTATCCAATGCTTTATACCATGCAGTTCCAATAGTGACCGATATTGCAACCTTCTTGGAAATAAAGTATTGTGGACCCACAGTGGCAGTATAAACAGCCGTTTTGGCTATTTTACCACTTGAAGGGGAATATTCAAATATATTATCTTTGAAACGGGCAGCATGAGCTTCTATAATGGGTTGTAATCTGTGCTTGGAAAAGAAAGAAGCCGTTAGTTCACCCCCCAAGCCGACTTCTGCATAGCCCAATCCTTTCAAAGCAACAACAAAGTTGCCTATTGCACTGACAGTTGTCTTTTTGTCGGACTGTCCAAAGCAACACAAGCATGGAAAACATAATGCCATCAAAAAGAAATGCTTCATGTCTTTCTGACAAAGAGTATGTGGTTACCGCTGCATGGTATTGCCGCCAACACTTGTATTAATGTTATTATAAGCTAATATAATATTTTTTCAGTCTAGATAATTCATGATATAACGTTATACATTTTGTATTGTCGTTAGGACAATCCACTAATCATATTCAGGTGGAGAAAAGATAGATTGCTTATTAGAACCTGCAAAACACCTACTCATTCATCTCTTCTGCCCACCTGCTCCTTTCATCAGGTGAAAATTTCCAGGGCGCAAAATTATTTTCTACGTTCGAGAACATTGCATTCCATTCCGATGGTGCATTGCTTTCTTCCATCACCAGGTGGCGTTTCAGTTGATTAATGATATCGAGGGGGTTTATAAGCACAGGGCAAACCTGCACACAGGCCTGGCAGGCTGTACAGGCACGCAATTCTTCAGTAGTGATGTAATCGTGTAAAAGGCTTTTATTATCTGATACAAAACTTTTATTAAGATCTATATTTTTACCTGCCGCTTCCATGCGGTCACGGGTATCCATCATGATCTTCCGGGGCGATAATAATTTTCCTGTTTGATTGGCAGGGCAGGCCTCTGTACAACGGCCACACTCTGTGCATGTGTAGGCATCCAATAAATTTTTCCAACTCAGGTCCATCACATCTTTGGCACCAAATCCCTTATGCTCTGTTGATGCATCTGTTGGAGCTGTCTCCGGTTGCATGGCATAGAGCACTTCATTTTGGATCTCCGGCATATTTTTCATCTTGCCCTGAGGCGACAAATGTGCAAAATATGTATTGGGAAAGGCAAGTATAATATGGAGATGCTTGGAATAAGGGAGATAATTCAGGAAAACAAAAATGCCTGCAATGTGCAGCCACCAGGCGCTTCTTTCGAGCCCAACCAAAGTAGATGAATCCAAATTTGCAAAAAGAGGGGTTATCAATCCTGACACCCAGAAACCGGAGGTTTGCACTTCGCCATAATGTCCGATATTTTTAATTTGCAATGCTTTGTCCGAAGCATTCATCAATAGGAATAAGGACATGAGCACAATCTCGAAAATGAGAATGTAATTGGCATCGCTCCGAGGCCAGCCATTGAGCTCTTTCATATTCAATCGGCGTACTCTGGTCATATTTCTGCGAAGCAGGAAAATGATACAGGAAGTCAATACCAGAAATGCAAGAACTTCAAAAAAATTAATTATAAAGGAATAAAATCCGCCAAGGTATGGTGCAAATAAACGGTGTGTGCCAAAGATGCCGTCTAGAATGATTTCCAGTATTTCGATATTGATAATCACAAAACCAACATATACCGCAAGGTGTAAGAATGCAACCAGGGGTTTATCAAACATGCGCTTTTGACCTAATGCAATGAGCAAAGTATTTTTCCATCTGGCTGCCGGGTTGTCTTTCAAATCTTCATCGCGACCCATATTGATATTACGTCGTATGATCCGCACCTGTTTTAAGAAGAGCCAGGTGGCGATTACAATCAAAACAATAAATAAAATTTGTTGGGCGAGATGCATGCAGGGAAGTTAGATTTGCTTTATTAACTTTTGTAAAAATAAAAGATGCTCACTGATATTCAGGCAAAGAATTATATTTTAACAGCCGAAACCGCCAAACGTATGATACGGCGTATGGCCTTGCAGATAGCTGAGAATAATTGGGATGAAAAAGAAATCATCATTGCCGGCATTACAGGGAATGGAATTGTTGTAGCGGATAAAATCATAGCTGAATTAAAATACCTGAGTTTTACTTCTATAAAAAAGAATTCCATAAGTCTTGATAAAAAAAATCCTTTAGACGCCAGGATTGACTTGCCACAGGATTTTACCAGCAAAATAATAATAGTGGTTGATGATGTTTCCAATACCGGGAAAACGCTTCTTTATGCTTTAAAGCCTTTCGTTACCGAACTGCCAAAAAAAATCCAAACCCTTGTACTGGTAGAACGAAGTCATAAACTATTTGCGGTACAGCCCGATTATGTTGGCCTTTCTGTAGCCACCACACTACGGGAACATATTTCGGTAGGCGTGGAAGGGGATGAAATAGCAGGAGCGTGGTTGGAATAAGTAGTTTTTAATAGATAGCAGACTTCGGCTTGTTCAGCCTGGACAGTGTTATAAACAATGCTTTTACTCAACACACCAGTTTGAAAGCTTTCTAACCCGTCAAATCCTAAACATCCCGCTAATGCTTCAGCACGTTGAGCCATGACTCTTCAAAACCTGTGAACTCGTAAATCCTTAGAACACCAATAAGCGCCCCTTTATTTTCCCTCCGGAAAGCTCCAGGGCTGGTGCAGGCATTTTAAGCATGTTTAAAAACGAAAACGCTGATCTCACCAGCTTTTTGTTTGTTTTTATTTTGGTGAAATCGATATCAGGAGCAATATACCATTGCCTTTCCCGCTTTATATCCGGACGATTGAAAATCATATTACCGCTTTTATCTAAGCCGATATTTTCAAATCCCCCGAATAATCCTTTTGCGCCATACCCCACGGAAATATTCAACCAGGGGGGCAAATTGCCCGCTATGGTAAAAGATTTCAAATTCATACTCAGCCAATAAGTTTGTCCATTGTAATCTTTCAGCAGCCGGGCCGGCAGAGTATTTCCATACAATGCATTGGCACGTGTATTTAAGTCTGGTGCATACCGGTTCCTGTGCGTAGAAAATTTAAATTGCACACGCTGTTCTTTCCAAGTAATCTCTTGGGAAAGATAAGTGCCAATACCCATCACATTTGCGCCCATATCGCTCCAGCTCCAACCCCATTCTGTAGAGTGTGCATCCAGTATCTCCAATATCGTTTGATAACCAAGGCTGCTAAAGCTACCCAGCCACGCAGCTTTTTTATCATCAATGCCTGCCCATAGCCACATTCCTTTGGAATACTTTGCAATATTGTAAGCAGTCCAGGCATGCCCAACCTTGTCTACCTGCAGCCATTCTTTGGCATCATTAAAAGTGTGAAAAGTAGTTCTCGGGAAATCCTGATACCACGCCTCGCTCAGCAAGTACATAGTTCCCGGATAGCCGGCTACATGTATTCCTGAGATCAGATAAAGGCGTTTTCTATTGATGGGTGTTTTTACATCAGCAGAGTCAATGGCATTGAAATGTTTTGATTCCTCTCTCGTTCTTCTTAGAAAGCTGGTATTCTGAGCTAAAACAATAAACGGAAGGAAAAAGAAAATATGTAGCAACCCTTTTTTCACGCTTCAAATGTACACTGACCTTTAAATTCATAATGGTTTTTAAATATCTTCATTCTATACAAACGATAAAACAATTATTATGGATGCAGCAATCAGCGCAAAAGTGGATTCATGGCTTAATGGTCCTTTCGATGAAGAAGCAAAAAAAGAAATTCGTCAACTGCAGACGAAAGGGGGCGATGAACTGGCTGATGCATTTTATAAAAACCTGGAATTCGGAACGGGAGGTTTGCGTGGGTTGATGGGTGTAGGTACCAACCGTATGAATAAATACACAGTCGGTATTGCTACACAGGGATATGCCAATTATTTAAAAAACAATTTCAAAGATGAAGAAGTTCGTGTAGCTATCGCACATGATAGCCGCCACAACAGTCGTTTTTTTGCTGAAACCGTTGCTCATGTATTTGCCGCTAACGGAATCACTGCTTTTCTATTTGAAGAACTACGTCCTACACCTGAATTATCATTTGCACTCCGTTATTTAAAATGTAAGGGTGGTGTAGTATGTACAGCCTCCCATAATCCCAAAGAATACAACGGATACAAAGCTTATTGGGATGATGGAGGACAACTTGTGCCCCCACATGATGAAGGCGTAATTACCGAGGTTGAAGAAATTAAAAGCATTGAAGATGTAAAATGGAAGGGGGGTGAAGAAAACATTATACCCATTGGTAAAGAAATAGATGATGCATATATAAAAATGGTGAAGAGCCTAAGCGTATATCCTGAAGTAATAAAAGCTCAGAAAGATTTAAAAATTGTGTTTACACCCATACACGGCACAGGCATCACTCTTGTTCCCGCTGTGTTAAAAGAATTTGGTTTTGAAAATGTACATATAGTAGAAGAACAGGCAGTACCTGATGGAAGTTTTCCTACAGTTGTATATCCTAATCCGGAAGAAAGCGAAGCAATGAGCATTGGACTTGTACAAGCAAAGGAACTGGATGCTGATATATTATTGGGAACAGATCCTGATGCAGATCGTGTAGGCATCGGCGTAAAGAATACGGAGGGTGAATGGGTTTTAATGAACGGAAATCAAACTGCTGTTCTTGCCTTCAACTATATGATTGAAAGCCGGAAAGAAAAAGGACTTGCGCAACCAAATGATATGGTGGTAAAAACAATTGTGACCACTGACATGATTGATGCTATTGCTGAGGAGGCAGGTATAAAATGTTATAATGTATTGACTGGCTTTAAGTGGATTGCAGAACTTATCAAGGAAAAAGAAGCAAAACAGGATGGACAAAACGGAGAGAATTATGTAATAGGCGGAGAGGAAAGCTATGGTTTGATGATTGGTTCTCAAATACGTGATAAAGATGCGGTATCTGCTGTGGCCATTTTATGTGAAATGGCAGCTTATGAAAAAAACAGAGGCCGGACTTTATATCAAAAGCTGCTTGACCTCTATGTGGCAAACGGGTGTTACAAAGAACACCTTATTTCAATCACAAAAAAAGGTATGAACGGGCAACAGGAAATTGCAGCTATGATGGAAAAATACAGGAACGATCCGCCGCTGAATTTAGGGGGCGACAGGGTTACTAAATTATTGGATTATAATGCAGGCGTAGCCAAAGATCTCCTTACCGGCCAACTTGATTATATACTTTTACCCAAATCGAATGTGTTACAATTCATCACGGAAGACGGTAGCAAGATCAGTGCACGTCCATCCGGTACTGAGCCTAAAATAAAATTTTATTTCAGTGTCCATGCCCCATTGAAATCCGCTGAAAAATATAAAGAAGTTGAAAAATCTTTGAACGGAAAGATCCAGCATATTATCAGCGATCTTGGGTTGTCGTAACTGACGCAAAATGCCGTTACAATCAAGAACTAAATGGAGCGGAGGGCATTACAATAATCCATGTCAATCCTCAGGGTAATTGCAATTAAAAAGTGCCTCTTGTGGGAGGCACTCATCTTTAGGTGGTTGGATAGTTCTTATAATCAGTTAGCTTAAATTGCGACAGCGGATACAAATAGAAGTCTTCGCTTTTTGATAAAAAAAAACTTTCGTTCAGTCAGCTCATTTTGCCGTTGAAATTCACTTTCAATCATTTTAGGCCCTGTTTTATTTTCTCAAAGCCTTTAATGAAGGTATTAATGCAGGTACCTGTTGTTTATAATTCAAATATACATTTCCGAATTCTTTCAGCAACTTGGCTTCTTCGAGCCGGATACCATACAATGTATAGAGTGTAATAATTATGTCGGCAATGAATAAAGAAACGTATGGATAAACTAGAAAAAGTCCCCATATAAAAATAAAAGTACCGAGGTATAATGGGTGCCGCACATACTGATGAATGCCGGAAATAAATAGAGTGGCGGTACGGGTCTCCTCGTGAACAAGAGTTAATAAGCCACTCAGGCTCATAAAATATTTTTTGATGCAAATGCCCATAATCGATCCTCCCAGTACGATCATCAAGATTCCAATGATGGAGATAATGTTATTCTTTTCTATAACCAATGGAGAAGCAATGCTTAACTGAAAAACCATGACCATTGAGAATGAAGCAAATGCGAAAAGAGTATATAATAATCTGTAATATTTAAATACTCCTGAGCTATTATTTTTTATCTTTTGTTTAGCCCGGGCACCGGCAAAAATGCTATGCAGTGCACAAAAGAGAACCCAACAAAAAGCAAGTAAAATGTGCTGCTGCACCATTCATTAAAAATAGACATTTCTACATTTCCTTATCTGTTTACTCTACAAGTTATATTTGCACAATGAGGATGTATGAGGATAGTTACCGTCATAAAGGACTAAGAAAAAAGTTGTGGGAAACGGTACAAAAAAAAGGGATTAAAGATGAAAAAGTATTAGAAGCGATCAATAACATTCCCCGTCATTTCTTCCTCGATTCAGCTTTTGATGAAGCGGCTTATGAAGACAAAGCCTTTCCCATCGCGGAAAAACAAACCATTTCTCAACCATATACAGTAGCATACCAAACAGAATTACTTCAGGTCAAACCCCATCAAAAAGTTTTGGAAATTGGTACCGGCAGTGCATACCAGGCATGTGTACTGGCTGAGTTAGGTGCACGTGTGTTTACCATTGAAAGACAAAAAAAACTATTTGATATAAATGAAAAATTTGACTACCTGAAAAAATATCCCACCATTAAATTTTTCTATGGTGATGGGTTTGAAGGTTTGCCCACCTATGCACCCTTTGACAGAATATTAATAACTGCTGCTGCACCTGATATACCTCAAAAATTGATTGCACAATTAAAAGTGGGTGCTTCCATGGTTATCCCTATTGGTGTTGGTGAAGTGCAGGTGATGCAGCGGATTACCAAAGAAGCAGGGGGCGAACTAAGAACTGAAGTTTTTGACAGGTTTTCGTTTGTTCCTATGTTGGAAGGAAAAAAGGGCTAGCGCTAAACAAATCCTAATCTGATTTTACTCCTTATCTTGTATTCATATCAGACCCTGTTTATGCGAATCATACTTTTTATTATATATTCTGCTATTACCATTACGTTGATATTTTTTTTGAACAAAAAATGGGGGTCTATTCCTGCATTAGGTAAATTTTTAAGTCCACAACAAGGTTTTTGGCAAAACGCTGAACCTGAAGATCATAATTTTAATGAAGAACTACAATTCAAAAACCTGCAGGGTAATGTAAATGTATATCTGGATGAGAGGCTGATCCCGCACATTTTCGCAGAACAAGACAGAGATGCCTATTTCGTACAAGGCTTTTTGCATGCAAAATTCCGTTTATGGCAAATGGAATTTCAAACAATGGCAGCGGCCGGACGCATAGCAGAAATTTTAGGAAACGATCCCAGATTTATACAGTTTGATCGGGAACAAAGACGCCTGGGAATGGCTTTCTCAGCTGAATTAGCTGTGAAGGAAATGGAGAAAGAACCAGTTACCAAATATGCAAATGATGCATATACTGCAGGTGTAAATGCATACATAAATTCATTGACAGAAAGCACTCTTCCAATCGAATACAAACTGCTTGGTTACAAACCAGAACCCTGGAGTAATCTGAAAATCGCATTGTTTTTAAAAATGATGAGTAAAGATCTTTCAGGTTTTGAACGTGATCTTGAGTTTACCAATGCCAAATCTGTATTCAGCGTTGCAGAAATGAGGAAGTTATTTCCTCAACGATCTGACTCATTGATACCGACCATTCCAAAAGGTACTGCCTTCGCCCCACCCGGGCTTGTGCCTGTAAAACCTGCATCTGCTGATTCGATTTATTTGGGTTTTGACACTACAGTAAGCGCTCATGAATTCAATAAGCCGGACAGGGATAACGGCAGTAATAGCTGGGCTGTGAACGGAACAAAAAGCGCCAGCGGAGCACCCATTCTTTGCAACGACCCTCACCTGGGATTGTCTCTTCCTTCCATTTGGTATGAAATGCAAATCAATACGCCTACCATGAATGTTTATGGTGCTACATTTCCTGGTTCACCCAGTGTGATCATTGGTTTCAATGATTCACTTGCCTTCGGATTTACCAATGCACAAAGGGATGTAAAGGATTATTTTCAGATCAGGTTCAAAGACATTTCAAAAAAAGAATATTGGTTTGACAGTACCTGGCAACCAACCAAACTAAGAGTAGAGGAAATAAAAGTACGCGGTGGAAAAACGATCAATGATACAGTTGCTTATACTTATTTCGGTCCTGTTATGTACGATCATGATTTTGTGGTGGGAGAAACAAACAATACAGCACTTGCTGTGCGGTGGACAGCGCATGATCCCTCTAATGAAGGACTTATGTGGATGAAACTAAACCGGGCAAAAAATTACAACGATTACGAAAGTGCCATCAAAACATTTGTATGCCCAGGGCAAAATATGCTGGTCGCTACAAAGAGTGGAGATATTGCTTTATGGCAGCAAGCTAAATTTCCTGCAAGATGGCGGAGCCAGGGTCTTTATATTTTACCGGGCACCGATTCTGTTTATGCCTGGCAGGGCTTTATACCACAGCAAGAAAATCCACACATCATCAATCCGGCAAGTGGCTATATTCAAAGTGCCAATCAAAGGCCGGTGGATTCTACATATCCATATTTTATTCCTGGTAATTACATAAGTGCACGCGGCATTACAATAGACAAGCGATTACAGACTATGCAAAGCATTACGCCAAAACAAATGATGTCCCTGCAAAATGATTATTATAATAGCGTAGCTGCAATGGCTATTCCCTTGTTTTTGAAAAACATCGAGGTGAAAAGGTTAAATGAAAATGAAAAAGCATACCTGGAAGAAATCAGGAAATGGGATTTCAATGCCTCTGCAGAATCTAAAGCAACTACTATTTACCAAACATGGATGGATAGTTTAAAACAATATATCTGGAACGATGAGTTCTCCAACATACCATATGGGAAAGAACGCCCGGATGAACAAACCCTTATTGAAGCTTTACTAAAAGATCCGGCACTTCGCTATGTGGATAATAAAAATACAAGTGATACGGAAACCATTCAGCAACAAGTGACTGATGCATTCAAGTCTGCATCTGAGGCACTGAATAAAGTATCATCTGACAGTTTGGTCTGGTGGAAGCATAAAAGCCCTGTTATTTATCATCTGTTAAAAAACTCCTTGATGCCATTTGCACGAAGCGGGCTTAAAACAGGAGGGTGGGGGAATACCATCAATGCGATGAAAGTGACTCATGGTCCAAGCTGGCGCATGATTGTTCATTTAACCAAAGAAACCGAAGCTTATGGAATATACCCGGGGGGCCAGAGCGGAAATCCGGGAAGCCGGTACTATGATAATTTTATTGATAACTGGGTAGCAGGAAAATATTATTCATTATGGATGATGAAAGGCAGCGAAAAAGGGGATAAGAGGGTTAAGTGGACAATCTCATTTTCCAATATATAAATTGTACTTCATGCGATTTCTTTTAGCATTCAGCCTGATTATACTTTTTTCTTTTATTGCTGGCTTATTTTTTCCCTGGTGGAGCATTGCACTTGCCGCTTTCCTTACAAGTTTTTTTATTTATCAGTCGGGCATCAGGAGTTTTCTATCTGGTTTTTTAGGCGTGTTTTTATTGTGGTTTTTTCTTGCACTTTGGATTGATATAAAAAATGAAAATCTGTTATCCGGGAAAGTGGCCCTAATTTTTGGTTTAGGGACTGGATCAATTCTTTTGATCTTGATTACAGCACTGGTAGGTGGACTGGTAGGAGGTTTTGCATCTGTGAGCGGTAATACATTGCGTTCTCTTATTGTAAGGAGAAAAATAAGAATTTCTCAGCGTCAATTCTACAACTGAGTGAAAAAACTGAATAAACTGGACAAAAATATTTTTCAACTGAATAAATCTGTTATTAAAATATCAGTTGATTGCTTAAATTGCAATTAATTAAACCTTAACAAAAACAATTATTATGGCACTTACTACTACTTCAGTTCAACAACCCACCCAAAGCACAGCTAAACCCGGGTTGTCATTTACCGATGCAGCATCACCTTTATTAGCAGCTCTTTTACTTAGTGTATATGCAGCGCAAAAAAGTAAAAAACAACTCAGAAAACTTACACGTACTGCATTGCTAGGTATGTTGAAATTCCAGATGAATAGCACATTCTCCAGAATTAAATCTTTTTTTACAGGTAAAGCACCGGCGCCCGTATCGAGTAAAACCATCATATATATACTTATCGGTGTGCTTGCCCTTGTATTGGTATTTTATTATCCACTGATTGCCTTGATTGTTGCTGTTGCCGGTATTGTTTACTTCCTTTTAAGCAGGTAATAATCTATTAAAAGAATCACTAAGGCATACTATTTTTAAATTTGCCACTTAAATTTTGTTCACTTTGTACGTGTCCTAAAATTTTTGTTCATGGCATTATTGCATAACCGTGTATCGCAAAAAGAACTCAAGCAACGTTTGCTGCAGGAAACTGAGGTAAGAGAAACCGTTTCCTTTTATAAGTACTTCTCCATCCCGGATACCCAATCCTTCAGAGATAAACTATACATTTCATTAAACGCCTTAAACGTATTTGGTAGAATTTATATAGCCCCTGAAGGAATCAATGCACAACTAAGTGTGCCCCACAGCCGCTTCGGTGATCTACAGAATTACATTCACTCCCTTGAAGATCTGAAAGGCATTAGACTAAATGTTTCACCTTTATCAAATACGGGTGATCAAACCAACAGCAAATCATTTTGGGTACTAAAAATTAAAGTAAGAGCAAAGATTGTTGCAGATGGTCTTGATGAATCTGAATTTTTCATGCGAGAAAAAGGCCATTATGTTAATGCAGAAGCATTCAATGATTTAACTGCTAATCCTGATACGATTGTAGTGGATATGCGCAATCATTATGAATATGAAGTAGGTCATTTTGAAAACGCTTTAGAAGTTCCATCTGACACTTTTCGTGAACAATTACCCATGGCTGTAGAAATGCTGCAACATGCAAAAGACCAAAACATAATCATGTATTGCACCGGAGGTATACGCTGCGAAAAAGCAAGCGCATATATGTTGCACCATGGTTTTAAAAAAGTTTTTCATCTTGAAGGTGGTATTATCAATTATTTCAACCAGGTACAGGAAAAAGAATTGACAAATAAATTTATAGGAAAAAATTTCGTTTTCGACAACAGGCTGGGGGAGAGAATCACAAACCAGATTATTGCAAAATGCCATCAATGCGAACTACCTGCAGATACCCATGTGAACTGTGCTAATGAGGCCTGCCACCTTCTTTTTATTCAATGTGAATCATGTGCAGACAAATATGATGGGTGTTGCAGCCATGACTGCCAGCAAGTTTTTAAAATGCCGCCGGAAATACAAAAAGAATTAAGAAAAGGCATAAATAAAGGCAGTAACATCTTTAACAAATCAAGGAAATTAAAGCCAGGAATAGATATTCGGTAACAGAAATTCTTAATTTTTTAGTTTGTTCAATGAAGCAGAAACTTTATCAATGATTTCTGAATCTGTAAAATGGACAGGGTGAAATTTTTCACCTGCCAGTTTTTCAAAAAGCTCAATATACTTATTGGAAATGGTTTCCACCCATTCTGGCTTCATAGGCGGAACAGTTTGTCCTTCTTTACCCATAAAATCATTCTCAATCAGCCATTCGCGTACAAATTCTTTACTTAACTGATTTTGTTTTTGTCCTTTTTGCTGACGATTATCGAACCCATCGGCATAAAAATACCGGGAAGAGTCAGGTGTATGAATTTCATCCATTAAATAAATTTCTTTTCCCCGTTTTCCAAATTCGTATTTTGTATCTGCTAAAATCAGCCCATGTTCCCAAGCGATATCTCTCCCTTTTTCAAATAATTGCAAAGCGTATGTTTCAATCTGTTGCCACTCATTATCTGCAATCAAACCATTGCTAATAATTTCATTCACTGATATATCTTCATCATGGCTTTCAGAAGCTTTTGTAGAAGGAGTTATTATAGGTTGAGGGAAAAAATCATTTTCCTTTAAGCCTTCAGGCAAAACAGCGCCACATAATACTCTTTTTCTTTCAGTATAGCTGCGCCAGGCATGTCCGCATAGATTACCACGAACTACGACTTCCACTTTGAAAGGCAAGCATTTATAACCAATGGATACATTGGGTGCCGGTGTGCTTATGAGCCAGTTAGGGCAAATACCTTTTGTTTGCTGCAACATGTAAGCTGCAAGTTGGTTGAGTACCTGGCCTTTGAAAGGAATGGGTTGCGGCAGTATCACATCAAATGCTGAAATTCGATCAGAGGCAATCATAACCAAAAGATCGTCACCAATGGTATATACATCTCGTACTTTACCCTGGTAAAATTGCGTTTGATCCGCAAAAAAATATGGAGGCATGTCCGAAAATAAGCCCGGATATTATATTGGAAACAAATACCGGGATCAAAATGCACACAACTTATTCAAATACCAAAAATAAAATTTCTATAAAAGCAAGGTAATGCTTATTTTTCCCATGAAATCGATGGGCCTCAAACAGTTGTTAGAGGAATTATTAAATTTCAAATCAGTAAGTAAACCATTCCGAAACTAAATTATATTATATGAGAAAAAGCATATGCTTTTCATTGACTCTTTTTGGGTCAATGCTTTTTTCAATTGCTGCCTTTTCGCAAGCTGCTTCCATTTCAGGACATGTTCAAAGCCGGTCAAACACCGAAAGTGTACCTGCCGTTTCTATCACAGTTAAAAACTCTTCACTTGGAACATTTACGGATGACAAAGGAAACTTTCGGATCAGCGTTCCAAAACTACCGGTAACATTGGTAATTAGTTCGGTGGGCTTTGAAACGCAGGAAGTTGTAGTAGAAAATGCAACTTCTATTTTGCAAGTAGACTTTTTACCTGTATCCTCATTGGGCCAGGAAGTAATTGTTTCTGCAACACGTACACCTCAGCGTATTCTTGAGTCACCTGTAACTGTTGAACGTGTGAGTGCCGCCGCTATCAGAAATGCACCTGCTGCAAGTTACTATGATGTACTTTCTAATGTGAAAGGAGTGGATATAACTACTTCATCATTGACATTTAAAACGCCGAGCACAAGAGGGTTCAATAGTAGTGGTAACCTTCGGTTTAATCAGTTAATAGAAGCTATGGATAACCAGGCTCCAGGTTTGAATTTTTCAGTTGGAAGTGTTATTGGAATATCTGAATTAGATGTAGAAAGCATGGAACTGCTTCCGGGCGCCTCTTCTGCCTTATATGGACCTGGTGGCATGAACGGTACATTGCTGATCAATAGTAAAAATCCTTTCAGATACCAGGGCTTTTCATTCCAGATAAAACAGGGAATTATGCATTTGGCTTCCCGGGAAAGAAATCCATCTCCCTATTATAATTGGAATTTTCGCTGGGCAAAAGCACTGGGTGAAAAATTCGCATTCAAACTTTCTACGGATTTCCTGAAAGCAAACGATTGGTTGGCTTATGATTACAGAAATTATAAAAGGCTTGGCACATCCGGAAAAATAATACCTGGTACACGTGAAAGCGACCCTAATTATGATGGAGTGAATGTATATGGTGACGAAACTTCCAATTCTTTCTTTCCTGTTTTGAGAGGGGTTGCAGGTCAGGCACCCTTTCTGATTCCTTTCATCTCTGATTTATTAGGAAGTTCCGATAGCCTTATTTCAAGAACAGGTTACAATGAAGAAGATGTAGTGAGCCCAACCACCCTTAATTATAAATTAAATGGAGCTTTACATTATAAAATTACTTCCGGGATAGAAGCTAACTTATCTGCTTATGTAGGTTCTGGTAATACGGTATATACGGGCAGCGACAGGTATTCACTAAAAGACCTGGTGATTGCACAATATAAACTGGAATTAAATCACCGGAATTGGTTTCTAAGGGGTTACACCACACAGGAAAATGCAGGGGAATCATTCAATGCTACTGTCACTGCACGGTTACTTAATGAAGCATGGAAACCGAGTGGTGGAACCACTGGTTGGTATGCCCAATATGGCCAGGCTTTCGTAGCTTCTAAATTACAGGGAGCTACAAATCTTGCTGCACATGCTGCTGCCAGAGCCGCTGCCGATGTTGGAAGACCTGCACCTGGTAGCCGGGAATTCAAACAGATTTTTGACCGCGTACGTTCTGTTCCTATTTCTAAAGGTGGAGGTCTATTTCTGGATAAAACGGATTTGTATAACTATGAGGGTCAGTATAATTTCTCTGATTTTACAAGAGGGTTTGCTGAGATACTGGTTGGCGCTAATATGAAAAAATATAAATTAAATTCAGAAGGAACCTTATTTGCTGATTCTACAGGCCCCATAGGCATTAACGAATATGGAGCTTATGTACAGGCATCAAAGGCACTCCTGGACGACAAAGTAAAACTGACGCTTTCTGGTCGTTATGATAAAAATGAAAACTTTTCCGGAAAGTTTACGCCTCGTGCCACTGCGTTGATCAAATTATTCAATAACAACAATTTGCGTCTCTCTTATCAGACGGCGTATCGTTTTCCTTCTACACAACAACAATGGATCAATCTCATTGTAGGAGGCGGAGTTCGTTTGGTTGGTGGGGTACAGGAGATCAAGGATTTTTACAATTTCAATAGCAATCCTGTTTTCACCCTTGCAAGTGTGCAGGCAGGTACACCAAAAGGTGCTGTTTTCGATGAATTCAAACCTGAATCTGTACGTTCGTATGAAGTAGGTTACAAAGGTCTTACGGCTAATAATAAATTACTGATCGATGCGTATGGCTACTTAGGGAAATACACTGATTTTATTGTCAGAACTCTGGTAGTTCAAAATCCTGGCACCGCCAATCAAACCATATTTTCTGTGCCTTTGAATAATAAAGACAAAGTAAATACGCATGGTTTTGGGTTGAGCTTTGATTATTCATTACCGAAAGGATTCAATGTAGGAGCCAATTTCGCTTCAGATGTCTTAGAAGAAATCCCTGCAGGATTTATATCATTTTTCAATGCTCCCAAATATAGGGGCAACTTCACCGTAGGGAATTCTGCATTTGGTGTAAACAAACGCCTTGGATTTAGTATAGTGTATAAATGGCAGCAAAGTTTCTTTTATGAAGGAGATTTCGCCAATGGAAAGATAGAAGATATCAATACCCTTGATGCACAAGTAACATACAAACTTCCAGCTTCTAAATCCAGTTTCAAAGTAGGAGCCAATAACCTTCTGAATGAATATTACAGAACAGCAGCAGGTAACCCTTCTATAGGTGGATTATATTATGTAAGCTATGGTTATAATATTTTTTAATAACTCAGTTCAACAAATAATTATACTTATGTTATTCTTAAAAAATAAATTCATTCTTTTTATTGCCGCAGGCTTATTCTTAATAAGCTCTCAATCTTGTAATAAAGAATTTGAAACTATATCGGGTGTGAATGTCCCAACTACACCCACTACTCCTCCAGCAGGTAATTCATTATCTGATATTATTAATAATGATACTTCTTATAGCTTTTTGAAAGCGCTGATAGCAAGGGCTGGAGCAGGGGCACCGGTATTGAATAATGTGAACACAAGGTTTACTGCATTCCTTCCGAATAACTCAGCTTTTCGGGCCTCAGGAGTACCTTCAGCAGCAGCAGTTGCTGTTGCATTTTCTGTTGCGCAGGCTGCAGGCATTACAAATTATATCATCACGCCGCTATTGTTGCCTACCGAACAAATACCTACCACATTTCCTAATCTGCAGTCACCTACATTATTAAATCCTACAGCCGGTACCGCAGGCTTTAGCCCATTTGTGAGTTTATCTATATTTCCATCCCGCCGCGCTAATGGTGCCTGGGTGAATAATGTACCACTGACAGCAACCAATATTGCAGCTTCTAACGGTATTATTCATAATACAGCTATCATTGTAGCACCCCCTTCCACTACGCTTGGGTCCCGCATCTCTACAGATACCAGTATGAGTTTTTTCAGCGCAGCCATTTCCAGGGGAGATTCTGCGCAGGTAGGAACCGGACGTATTGACTCATTATTAAATCTTCCGATAGGACCGAATTTTACAGTCTTTGTACCTACAAATGCTGCAATGAGGCAACTGCTTTCAGGTCAAATTACTTTGTCTCTAATAGCTCAGGGTTTACCACCAGCCACCGCTGCAGCAACAGCTGCATCTTTAGCTGCTACCCCCGCAGTGTTCTCTAACCCCGCTCTTTTTGGAGCGCTGAGTGCGCAAACAGTAAAAGGTATAGTAGTGTACCATATCCTTGGTGTCCGTGCATTCACAGTCAACTTTCCCACTACGGCTACACCTGTTCCTACATTATTGAATTCAGCAGTTCCTACACATCCGGGTGTTACACTGATGGCCACTTTTGCCGGGCCATTTGTAAGCGCTGCTTCAGTAAAGGGTATAGCTAATCCAACAGCCTCTAATTTAATAATAAACACTCCTTCACCATTAGCAGGGAGTAATAGTGATCAGCATTTTATAAATGGAGTGCTCCATAAAATTGATCAGGTACTACGTCCGCAATAAAATAATTGTATTGAAAATTAAAGAGACCGTCTCATAATTCGAGGCGGTTTTTTCTATTTGTAAATTAACCACATTCCATTGGTATGAATACGAAACTTTAACTTTGGAGAGTGGTCAAAGAAGCATAGCAAGCAAAATATAGGACTCGAAAAAACGAACTTATTATAGGTCGGTAATACCTTTAATTACCTCATAAAGTCGCTAATTGCTTTAAATCCTCTAGGATTTGGTTCGAGTTTTTAACCCTTTTGGCTTCTTTGCTTTTGTAGGGTAAACTAGTATCAGGTTTGTTACCGTGACATTACAAATTCATTTCTTATTGTGTGAATTTATATTCAATATGTACCTCTGCTAAAGAATAATAGGTTAAAATATTAAACCCTGGCAATAACTGCCTGGTATGGCTGCAATTCCAGATTATGTTTTTTGATGATTACATCGTTATAATTATTTATTAAAACATCATTTTGTGAAAGCATAAATCCAGGAATAAAAAATGGCACAACTTCATTTGTAAAATTTAATACGATCAGCCACTTTTCATTATTCAAATTCCTGGTATAAGCATATACTTCTTCATTGTCTTTATCAACAAGTTCATAGTCACCGTAGATAAGTACCGGGCTTTTTTTCCTCAAATCAATCATCCGCCTGAAATAATTTAGAACCGAGTTTTCATCCTTTTCCTGAGCAGTGACATTTATATGTGCAGCATCAGGATTTACCCTGATCCATGGATGACCGGAAGTAAAACCAGCTTGTGCTTCATCACTCCACTGAAAAGGTGTACGTGCATTATCCCTGGCTGTTATTTTTTGAGATTCAAGAAAATAATCAAGATCACCACCTTTGTTTTTTATTTGTTGATACATGTTGATGGTCTCAATATCCCGGTAATCATCAATGCTGTCAAAGCGGATGTTAGCCATTCCAATTTCATCGCCCTGGTATATGTATGGTGTAGCCCTCATGCTCAATAAAAATGTTAATAGCAATTTTGCTGATGCATTGCGAAATGGGACATTGTCATTTCCCCAGCGTGTTACCATTCTCGGCTGGTCATGATTGCCCAAATAAATACTTCCCCATCCCTTTTCTTTAAACACATCATTCCATTTAGAAAATATTTCTTTGAAACCTTTTAATTTCCATCGCTCTGTACCGGGCTGTTTAAATTCACCCATGGCATAACCATAATTAACTGCATCAAAATGAAAAAACATATCCAACTCTCTGGAATCAGCATCAACAAATGGCAAAGCATTGTTGCATTGTATTCCTACACATTCACCTACGGACATGCAATTATATTTGCTGAAAACCTCCCTGTTCATTTCCTGCAGGTATTCATGAAGTTGAGGTCCCTCAGCATAGTAGCGGGGAAAATCATTATTGTAGTGATCCGGAATTTGGGGAAAAGAAATGTCTTTTGAAATAAAAGAAATCACATCCAGCCTAAAGCCATCAACACCTTTGTCCAGCCAGAACTTCATAATTTTATATACCTCCTGCCGGACTTCCGGATTTTCCCAATTGAGGTCGGGTTGCTTCACCGAAAAATAATGCAGGTAATAAGCATTCGTCGCTTCATTAAATTTCCATGCATCGCTTTTTTCATCAAAAAAAGAAAATCGTTTGGGAGGTGTACCATTTTCAGCAGGCCACCAATGATAAAAATTATAATAAGGATTTGTTCTTGATTTCCGTGCTTCCTGAAACCATAAATGCTCATCACTTGTGTGATTGACCACCATGTCCATCAGTATTTTTATTCCCCTCTGATGTAAGCCTTCCAGTAAAACATCAAAATCTTCCATCGTACCAAACTCAGGCATGATAGAATAATAATCGCTTATGTCATAACCATTGTCATCATTTGGTGAGGCATAAATGGGATTCAACCAGACAATGTCAACACCTAAACTTTTTATATAATCAAGTTGTGAAATTATTCCCCGCAGGTCTCCAATACCATCACCATTACTGTCCTTAAAACTCCTGGGATATATCTGGTATACAATACCTTCCTTCCACCACTTTTTTTTGGGCTCATCAATGCTCATTAATTGAATATTGAATACATACTAATGTTATAGATTTTGTTAACACGTTGTCTATTTCGCTCTCACTGCTTTTTCACGTTAAAATCAAATCTATTGGTATCTTGATATTCCCTCAAAAAAAAGCTGTCTCCTGTTTTTGCAAACATACGAGACAGCCTCTTTTTTATTGACTCTTTTAACGATTATCCAAAAATGCCCCCTTTCTTAAGGTTTCTTACACTTTCGGCAATTTTAAATCCGTTTTGATATACTTCAATTTTATAATCACCTGTCTGAAAGCCATTTTGACGTAAAGGAACTGAAACCGTTTTACGTGTGCCTTGCTCATATTCTATTGTAGTTCTATAGGTATATGGCTTATCTCCGTCAGTACGTGTTGTCAATGTCCCTGAGCCCATTGATGCATCTGATATCACCTGGCCATTAGGTCCGGTTACGATTACGTACATATCCGCAGGGCCAGATCTGGCAACCCTGTTTTCCACATCAAAGGAAACCACCATTTTATCAACGCGTTTTGCGGTGGTAGTTTCTTTTTCTTTACCATTTCTTTTTTCATTCAATGGCTTTATTTGAAAATTAGAAGCAGAGAAAGTTGAAGCCACATCCACTGTTTGTGCTAATTGTTCTTTTTCAACATTAGTTGCCTGAAGGTTTGATTCCAACGTTTGCTTTTCTGTAGTAAGCACCGTATTAGTGGTTGCCAATTGCTGGTTCTCGCCTGATAGCCGGGCTACTTCTTCTTCCAGGTTTCCTATCTTATTATTCAATGTAGCGATCAATGATTTAGCACGGGCTAATTCTGAAGCTGTGGCGTTCTTTTTACGAAGAATACTATTGATTTCGTTTTTCAGTTTTGTGATTTCTGAATTATTGGTACTAAGCTGCCCTTGAAGATTATTATTATTTCCTGTGATAGAATCCAATCTGGATAGCGACTCATTATATAACGACTGAACAGAATCTTTTGCAGTCATTGCCGTATTTGCCTGGGTTTCCGTAATTTGAATTTTTTCATCAGTCTGGTTTTTATCCCATAAAAAATAGCCCCAGGTGCCTAATAAAGCTGCTGCCAAAACGCCAATCGCTATATTTTTGACATTGCTGTTTGGGTTTCTATCTGTTGTTACCGTACGGTTCTGCGGTTCATTCGCAGACGGATAATTTGTATTCGCCATCTTGTTTTGTTTTTTTGTGGAATTAATTGTATTGTTTGTTGAATTTGGACTAAGAAGTACCCTTATTTTTTAATTATTTTCAAGTCAAACCGAAAACCGTGCCAGTTTGTAATGTTTCTTTAAGCTACTTATATGAATGTCGCTCAACTTCTTTCAGATTTACAGAAAAAAATTTTTCAGCCTTTTTACTGGTTAGAAGGAGAGGAGGAATATGCAATCGATCAGGTAATAGATTATGCAGAACATAATATTTTACAGGAAGCTGAAGCATCCTTTAATCTCCATGTATTTTATGGAAGAGATACAGAATGGGCTACTATACTCAATTCCTGTATGCGATATCCCATGTTTTCTGAGAAACAGGTAATTATTCTAAAAGAAGCTCAATCTATGAAGGATATAGAAAAACTTGAGCCGTATTTAAATAAAACATTGAATTCCAGCCTTCTTTTTATAGCTTATAAAGGTAAAAAAGTAGATAAGCGTACCAGGTTTGCCAAAACGTTGAAAGACAAAGGTGTCATGCTAACCACAAGGAAACTTTACGAAAATGAATTGCCCGAATGGACAAATGCACTTGTTAAGTTAAAAGGTTATAATATTTCAAATAAAGCACTCTATTTACTCATAGAACATATTGGAAATGATCTTAATCGCATCAGCAATGAAATAGATAAAGTCATTATCAACCTGCAAACAAGAAAAGAAATCACTGAAGATGATATAGAAAAATATGTAGGAATAAGTAAGGAATTTAACGTATTTGAATTGCAGGATTCTTTAATGAAGAGAGATCTCTTTAAAGCAATCAAGATTGCACAATACTTTGAAAGTAACCCCAAATCTGCACCCATTCAACTGGTTTTACCTTCGCTTTATTCATTATTCAGTAAGATTCAGATGATCTATACAACACCCGCCGGTAACGAAAAGGCTCTGGCATTAAACATTGGTATTCCCGAATTTAAAATCAAAGATTATATACAGGCATCAAAGCGTTACAATCTTCAGTTGATAGAACGCAATATTCTTCTTCTTCATCACTATAATTTACGCAGTGTGGGTATAGATGATGCAGGCACTGCAGATAGCTTATTGCTTAAAGAAATGTTAGTGAAAATGATAAATAAATAACTATTGTAAAAATGCAAGCGTATCCCTACGATCTCTTTCAATCTGCTCCTTTAAATGATCAAGCGTATCGTATTTTACTTGTGCACGCAAATACTTTTCCACTGAAACGATCATTGAAGTTTCATATAAATCACTTTCAAAATCCAGAATATTTACTTCAATTTTTTCCGATGAATCTTTTAGCGTTGGGCGGTTGCCTATGCTGAGCATAGCTTTTCTGATCTGCTTGTTGACTTCTGCATACACAGCATAAACACCCTGACCTAATTTTATTTTATCATCATCCAAATATTGCAGATTAGCAGTCGGAAATCCTAAAGTACGTCCGAGTTTATCACCCGCTACTACCTTTCCTTCAAAGAAAAAAGAGTATCCAAGTAGTTTATTTGCTACTTCTACTTTGCTTTCCAGAAGAGCTGTTCTGATGCCCGTGGAACTTATATCGATTTCATCAATTAGGTGTTTTGGAATTTCAATGAGCTTATAATTACACTTCTCCTTTTCCTGAAATAATAAATTAAAATTCCCTTTTCTTTCCATTCCAAAATGATGATCATAACCTATAATGATAGTTTTCGGTTCAAATTTGTGAACCAAAAAATCTTTTATATAATTTTCTGCGGGAAGGGAAGCAAATTCATAAGTGAAAGGAACAACGACAAGGTGATCAATTTCTTTTTTTGAAAGTAACCGGATCTTTTCATCCAGGGTATTAATCAAATGCAATGACGTGTTTGGGTTCAGGATTTTTCGGGGATGCGGATGAAAAGTAATAATTATGGATTCACCACTTACCCGAGTGCTTTCAGCGATCAGTGCATCAATAACTTTTTGATGACCAGTATGCACTCCGTCAAATGTACCAATGGTGATGACTGCATTGTTAAAAACAGGTAATTCATCAAGATTTTGGTGCACCAGCATAGAGGCGGCGAAGATAACAAGCCATTTGTTTTAGATTTGTGCTTCATTCAAATTTTATCTTTTGATCTCTCTGTATGATAAACGTGGTGTATCTGCTCAAAAAGAAGAAGTGCATGCAGCCACACAAAATATAGACAAAGGATTATACCCCCGGGCATTTTGTAAAATATATAAAGATGTATTAGGCGGAAATGAGGATTGGATAAATGTGATGCATGCAGATGGTGCGGGTACCAAAAGTGCTTTGGCCTATTTGTATTGGAAAGAAACAGGTGATATTTCGGTTTGGAAAGGTATAGCACAGGATGCTATTGTGATGAATCTCGATGATATGATCTGTACAGGGATTTATAAAAACATACTTTATTCATCATCTATAGACCGTAATAAAAACAGAATTCCTTCAGAAGTATTAAAAGCTATTATTGAAGGAACGCAGGAGTTCTTTGATGCAATGAGCGGACATGGCATTCTCATTTCCTTCCTGGGAGGCGAAACAGCTGATGTAGGTGACATCGTCCGTACTATAGCAGTGAATGGCACAATGGCTGCAAGATGGCCACAAAAAGATTTAATAACAAATGAAAAGATAAGTCCCGGAAATGTAATCGTTGGGCTGGCCAGCTTTGGACAAGCCATTTATGAAAAGGAATACAATAGTGGAATTGGAAGTAATGGATTGACCAGTGCAAGGCATGACCTTTTAGATAAGATTTATAAAGAAAAGAAGGAGTCTTATGACGAATCATTAGATAATGATGTCGTATATATAGGTAAGCACATGCTCCGGGATATTATTAAAGTAAAGCACAATGGTTCTTTGCGCCCGATAAGTGTAGGTAAACTAATGCTCTCGCCTACACGAACCTTTGCTCCCGTTCTAAAGACCTTATTGGAAGAACATTTTGACTCAATAAAAGGGTTAGTGCATTGCAGTGGCGGTGGCCAAACGAAATGTCTGAAATACATTCCTGAAGGAGTAAGTATTATCAAAGACAATTTTTTTGACACACCAGAAATTTTTAATTTGATTCAGGAAAGCAGCGGCTCAGATGTAAGAGAAATGTACCAGGTATTCAATATGGGTTGCCGTATGGAAATATATACGGATGAAAAAGATGTAAACAAAGTGATTGCTACTGCAAATGATTATGGCATAGATGCACAAGTGATCGGAAGAGTAGTATCCTCTCCGGTAAAGGATCTTATAATACGTACGGGCGAATCAGAGATTGTATATTAAATTAGAATGAATGAATATGGCAGAACCGATCATTGAAATATGGAATGCGAATATTTACCAGGGCGAAAATCTGATACTTCAGGATGTAAACCTGGTAATAAATAAAGGCGAATTTGTATACCTCGTAGGAAAAACAGGTACAGGCAAATCAAGTTTGCTGAAAACATTTTATGGTGAATTACCGCTGACTGAGGGTAAGGCTACTGTTGCTGGCTATGACCTTAGAACGCTCAACTGGAAATCGGTGCCCTACCTGCGAAGAAGCCTTGGCGTTGTGTTTCAGGATTTTCAACTGCTAACCGACAGGAATGTAAACGAGAATTTAAAATTTGTTTTACGTGCCACGGGTTGGAAAGATGACAAATTGATGAATGAAAAAATAGCCGATGTACTTGATAAGGTAGGCCTGAAATCTAAAGGATTCAAAATGCCTTTTGAAATGAGTGGCGGCGAACAACAAAGAGTGGACATAGCACGTGCACTTCTAAATTCTCCCAAATTGATCCTGGCAGATGAGCCCACCGGAAATTTAGACCCCGAGACTTCTGATGAAATTATGCAGTTGTTATTCCATATCTCTCGAGATTTCAATACCACCATCGTCATGGCTACACATGATTATATCGTAATAAAAAAATTTCCCGCCCGAATGGTACGCACAGAAAAAGGGCAGATAATTGATAATGCTACAATAGCAATGCATTAAGCTTATGTGCAGATATTGCATTGTTGTATAATTCCTGAATAGAGCTGCGTTCGCGAACCATTTCATTTGTAAAAGACAAAGGCATTAAGCGGCAGATCTCTTGAATAAAGTCTTGATGTGACTCCACAATAGTCAGCCCCGCTATTTGGGGGATTCCTGATGAACCATGCTGATTTGTAATGCAAAAACGACCATTGAAAAGTGCATGAAGCAATTTAAATTTTATGCCGGTTGTGTTAAAAGAAGGAAGAACATGAATATGTGCATTCGAAATAAGTTGTGCTAACTCCTCATTAGAAGCATTTTGAATCAAAGTAATATCATTAGATTTTGCAACTTGTGCTTGTAAACTTTTTGAAGGGTTTTTCCCGGCAATAATCAGTGAAATACCAATTACTGAAAAAAGGTTGATTAGAAATTTTGCGGCTTTTTCATTTTCCGGGACGGAAAGGTTGCCATGGTAAAGGCAAAAATTTCCTTTCCCCGGAATAATAGAAATAAAGTCCCATGGTATAAAACAGGGTATATAATACAAATTGGTTAATCCATAGTTTTCTGAAAGATCTTTTATGTCAGCTTTGGATACGCATGCTGATTTCACGGAAGGAGTGAACTTGCGCTGGTAAACTTTCAAAAGCCTGCTTTCTCTTTTAAAGTATGCCTTTATAAAAAAAGAAGTTTCTGATAATGCTAAACCACGATAATAAGCTGCTTCATTATTATGCACTCTGACTACCATTTTCCTGTCTCTGTTTTTTAAATAGGGAATGATTCCTGTACAATGAAAACCTTCTAAGATTATCGGATAGTTATCTTCATTCAAACGGTTGATAAGTTTCATATTAATTCTTGAATGAATAATATATGGGGCAGAAGTAAAAATTGTCTGCCAAAGAGGCTTGCGTGTGTAACTATTTATCTCAGTACAAAACCTTTCTAATCCAAAAACTGAACGATTATTATATTTAAAATAATGTAATATTATTTTTTTGCCAAGTTCATGGAAGGCTTTAATCTTATAATACATTTCTATAGCACCTCCATAGTCAGGTGGGGCAGGAGCGTCCAGGCAAACAATATGTACATGATCATTCAACAGGGAGTATTTTTTGATAAAACTTCAACAGTTCTTCTTCGTCTGTTCCCCAATGGTATATTGTTCTTGCTTCCATGCAATTTTTTCGTAATCGCTGTAATAAAGCATCATTACTCATGGCATTATTAATAGTTTCGACAAGTGTTTCTTCATTTAAGTCATTGATCAAAACTGCCACTTCATACTCGTCATTAATTTTTTTATATTCAGGGAGGTTCATTGTCACTTGTGGCAAACACGCATGCATATAATCAAAAAATTTGTTTGGTAGTGCATAATAATGATGAACGCCTTCTTTCTCAGTAAAAGAAACCCCCATGGCAGCCCGCTCTGCATATTCTCTCAATTTTTCTGGGGAGATCATACCAGTTAATTGAATCTTATCAGTTATCCCGTGAAGTTGAATTGATTTCTTCAACTGTTTCATAAAGTTACCATCCCCAGCTATCACTAATTTACAGGGAATACGTTTCATGGCAGGAATAAGCTTCTCAAAGCCGCGGGCCTCATTAACTGCGCCCCCGTAAAATAAATACTTTTCAGAAGACGATGATTCTGATAGTGGCAATAATGGGGGCATATTCCTTATTACTAAATAATCACGTTGATATAATGTAGCAAACTGAACCACTAATCCTTCACTTACGGTGTAACCATGTTCAAATTGAGGCACGCAAACACCTTCAATGAATGACCAGAAGCTTTTTACCAATGGCCTTGTCCGCACCTCTTTCAACTCTGTAAAAAATTCATGTGCATCATAGATGCGAGGTATGGACATAATTTTCGAAATCAGTAAACATGGTAATATAGTATCCAGGTCAATAGCACAAACAGCGTCGGGTTTTTGCTTCAATAAAATGAAGAACAATCGGATATTATATTCCGCATAAAATAAAAATCCATTGTTGAATAAACATTTAATGCGGGTCTGCCTGAATGCTTTTTGTTCCAATGTTTTAGAATCTTTTAATATTCGTCCTACCAGTGTAATACTGTATCCATTATCTGAAAGAGAATTGCAAATACGATGCATGCGCTGATCATAAGTCAGGTCGTTTGTAACAGTAAAATAAATGTGTTTCAAGAAAAAGTATCCTGGGGTTTTACAGCTTTATAAATTTGCTCTATTGCCTCTACTGTTTTCAAGCCGTCGAAAGCATTGGTGAAAGGATGCTTATCGTCTTCCAAAGCCTGCACCAGGTTCTGATAAACTTCTTTATGATTACTCATAGAGCCTTTATAAAAGCCATAATCATTCGGTTCTGCATCTCTTTTTTCCATCAGAATGGGTTGATCAGTTTGCTGGAATTTTATTTCATTCAAGTATTCGCCACCCAGCGCAATGGTTCCTTTTTCGGAAATGAGGGTTAGTGATATCTCACTATTTTTTTTATAAGTATTCACCGACCAATTCAAAGTACCTAATGCACCATTTTTCATTTGGAGACTTGCCACCCCGGTATCTTCAAATTCGATTGAATGTTCGTGTGCCTTGTTTGCACTAAATCCTTTTACTTCTTTTATGTCGCCCAACAACCACAACAGGGCATCAATATAATGGCTGAATTGCGTGTATAATGTGCCGCCATCCGGAAAAATCTTCCCACGCCAATCTGTATAATAACTATGAGGACGATTCCAAAAACAGCTTAGCTGAAAACTGTACACCGTTCCCAATAAATCTTTGTCTAAGGCCTGTTTTAAAGATTGAAGCAATGGATTATATCTTGTGGATTTTACAATAAAAATTTTGCGTCTTGAAAATTTTTCCGTTTCCATCATCTGCCATGCGGCAGCGCTGGTAATAGATAAGGGCTTTTCGCAAAGCACATGCTTGCCTGACTGCAAAGATTTTATAGCATGCTCTGCATGAAAGCCA
>MWVX01000070.1_pt1 | contig 28915 bp, 26 predicted proteins | sample 1047311 | NCBI WGS metagenome assembly MWVX01 (sample SAMN06349984, study PRJNA376086) | soil metagenome | isolation source: MtG-4 sample Antarctic (ecotone) soil | place: Antarctica | collected 2015-01-13 | reverse complement strand
CATCAAGCACGAATTTTTCGGGTGCGAGAACAGCAACGCTTAATGCGGCAACCGATTTATATGGCGCGTCAAGCACGCAATACAACACGGTTGCAACCGGATGGTGCGCCGTCGGCGTCGGTTCTTGCCCGAGCAGCGGAACACCGACTCCGACACCGACTCCGAGCACTGGAAGTGAACTTCTTTCTAACGGTGGATTTGAAGGAAGCGCTTCGCCGTGGGCTGGTTCAGGCACAGGATATTTCTACACCGCCAATGGAAGCTATCCGTACGGTGGAACCGGTTATATCTATTTCGGCGTGAACAACAGTGTTACCGGACAAAGCTATCAACAGGTTTCGATTCCGAGCAGTGCAACCGGAACTTTAAGTTTTTGGCTCAATGTAACATCGAACGAAACGACGACTTCAACGCAGTATGACAATTTGTTTGTCGAAATACGAAACACTTCGGGTTCGTTATTAAAAACAGTGGCGACTTATAGCAATTTGAACAAAGGCACCGCCGGCAGCTATTCGCAAAAATCGTTTGACATATCGGCTTACAAAGGTCAGACGGTTCGCGTCCAATTCCGTTCAACCACCGATAGCTCAGCAACGACGACCTTCCGAGTTGACGATGCTTCGTTGAAATAAACGCCGGATAAAAGGCAAAAAGAAAAAGGGAACGATTTTTACGTCGTTCCCTTTTTTGCTGGCAGGTGTTTTTAGTTTAAGTTAGCCGGAACGGGAACATCGGCATAGCTTCCGAATTGAACCGAAGCAAAGCTGCCGTCCGTGCTGTTTAAACGATACCAATAGCCATTTGACGGACGGAACACGGAAACGTCGGTTCTGCCGTCGCCGTCATAATCTGCCGCGACCGGAATGTCTCCCAGACTTCCGAATCCGACTGCCGCAAAACCTTGTAGACTTTTCAATTCATACCAGACGCCATTTGAAGGTCGCCAGACTGCCACATCCGCTCTGCCGTCGCCGTCAAAATCGCTCGCCGTCGGCATGTCTCCATTTGCGCCGAACTGCACTGCCGAGAAGGAATTATATGTGCCGCTGTTGAGTCTATACCAAACGCCGTTTGACGGGCGGAAAACATTAATGTCGGCTCTCGCATCACCGTCGAAATCGGCGGGCAGCGGCACGTCGCCGTATGCGCCGAATTGAGCTGAACTGAAACCTCCATCCGAACTTCTCAAAGTAAACCATTCGCCGCTCGAAGGACGAAACACATTAATGTCGGCTCTGCCGTCACCGTCAAAATCAGCAGGCGTGGGAACGTCGCCGAAACTTCCGAAGCTGACCGCGTCGAATGCACCGGTCGAAGATTTTATTCGATACCACGTACCGCTGCGGAACACAGCAACGTCTACTCTACCGTCGCCGTCGTAATCTGCCGCGACCGGTTTATCGCCTGCCTGTCCGAACTGCACGGAACTAAACGAAAAATTGAGGCTGTTCAAAATATACCAAGCGCCGTTTGAAGGACGAAAAACGGAAACTTCAGCGCGGTTGTCACCGTCGAAATCATATCTGTTTTTGCCGCCGCCAACCTGCGGGTTTGGTGTCGGAAAAGGTGTTGGAAACGGCGTCGGAAACGGCGTTGGATTAGGAGTTGGCACCGGAGTAGGAACTGGAGTTGGAAGAGGAGTCGGAGTTGGATTTGGATTCGGAGTTGAAGTTAAACAACTGCTGTTTGCGGAAATATAATTTGTTATCTCGGTGCGGGAAAAGGCGCAGAAAGTAAATTGCGTTCCGAGGCTTAATGAAGCGTTCATCACCGTACTAGCGCAGCCTTGCGTCACGTCCGTGTGGTTTGCGCCGATATTATGCGCAATTTCGTGCGCCGTCAATTCATATTTTAACGGCGTTATGTTGATTCTGCCGCTGAGACCGTAAGCATAAGTCGGAGATTTGCAAACTATTCCGACAAAAGATAAACCTTGTCCCCCGACGCTCGGCTTGCCGGAAAAGAGATGCACCGTGTCGCGCCGAACCTGTGACACCGGAAAATTAGCATTCCAGTAATCCTTAAATGAACTTAGAAGAGTTTCAGAACTTAAACCCGTGTAAGGGTCCGGGCGGCTCCAAGTGTTCTGATAAACGACGCTTATCGTCAAATCTAATTCTCTCGAATACACGCCTTCGACCATATTCAAGATATTCAGTATCTCTCCGTTGGCTTGTGTTGCGCCGCCGAGCGTGGTAACGAATTCAAAATCGGCGTCGGTCGCAATTTCGAGCGTGTGCGAAGCCTCCGGGCTTTGAACAGCGTTTGCCGCCAACATTTGTTTTCCCTGCTCGATTTTTTCGGACACACCGCAACTGAAACTTTCGGTGTTTATCAAATCTTCTTTCCGGTAAACAACATAATCATCGAAACGCGCCGCACGCGAAAATTTTCGCGCCGGTTCAACAAAAAACGTTTCCTCGCCGGAAATGAAATAACCTTCTATTTTCGTGCCGTCAATCGAGAGACGTACTTCGGAATCGGCTTCGCCGGAAACTTTTCCCTTAAAGGTCGTAACTTCACTTTTTGCAAGCTGTCGAACGCCGTCTGCAACCGTATTTTCGGCGCGGTAGTCCGACGCGCGCAAATCTCTCGGCACAAGCGTCAATTCAAAATTCCTTTCAGCAGTCGGAACGCTGAGCCTGTTTTCTGTTTCGGCTCTCTTTTGAGCAGTTTGATTATTAAACCTGACTAAATTAAATTTTTTGAATGAGTTTTCTAAATCGTCTTGTAGATTATTGGTTTGCCCGAAAGCAAAAGCGGTAAAAATAAAGATAAAGAGTGCGGCAAACACGGCGGTTTGCAAACGGAAAAAAACTTTCGGCATCAAATCCTCCAGGCGGTTAGATACAGTGTAGAATTATTAGAATTATTTTGGAAACGCTAGGCTAACAATCATTAGTAAAGTTTAGACCTGCATACTAATAAAGTTTAAACATTGTTAGCGTTTTAATTTTTTTTGTCAAGCCAGGATGACAAATTTTACGAAAGGTTTGCTTGGATGTTGGAAAATTTTGTCGGCACAATTTGGAGAAAAATAACACCGTTCGCGCGTAGAAAAATCATTCGCGCAACGCAGCAAAAATTTACCGTTTCGGTTGCGGCGATTGTCATCAACGAGAAAGGCGAGGTTTTGCTTCTCGACCACGTTTTGCGTTCGGCACACGCAACGTGGGGAATTCCGGGCGGATTTATGGAGATGAGTGAACAGCCTGAACAAGCTGTCCGGCGCGAAATCCGCGAAGAAACCGGTTTGGAGTTGGAGAACGTAAAATTGTTTGAGGTGCGGACGAACAGCCGTCACATCGAAATCGTTTTTCGCGCTTCCGCCACCGGCAAAGCCGAAGCGAAAAGCCGCGAGATAAAAGCGGCGGCGTGGTTTAAGGTTGATGAACTTCCCGCTGATATGAGCAAAAAACAAAAATCAGACGTTCAAAAATTATTACAACCCGAACCGAATAATTTCCGCTAATCAAATTTCCCAAATTCAAAACCGAGTTAATCTGTCGTATAATTTTGAAAATTATTTTTGACCGAAAAGGAGAATGACAAATGATAGATTTAATTCCGTCGTCGGAATCGGTGATGCAGATTTTGGAAAAAACCGGCGCATACAGACAAGGACATTTTGTTTATCCGAGCGGCAGACACGCTTCGCATTATTTTCAAATGCCGCTTGCTTTCCGCTATTACGATAACTCGCGCGTTCTGTCGGTCGGTTTGAGCCGCAAGTTTCGGATGAACAAAGCGATTTCTTCGCGTCTGCCGAAAGTTTCGATTATCAGTCCGAGTCCGGGCGGCATTCCGGTCGCTTTCGCCGTGCGCGAAGCACTCGGCGCCGAGCAGATTTACTGGGCGGAAGTCGAAGGCGGCGCGCGGCAGTTTCGCCAGTATTTGAAAGACAGCGACATTCACCCATGCATCATCGTTGACGACATTATCCGCTCCGGGAAAGCCATCGAAGAGACGGCAAAACTAGTTAAAGAAATTGGCGCGGAAGTAATCGGCTGCGGCGCGATTGTTAAATTCGAGGACGCTCCGAATGAAATCGAAGGCATAGAAATCGAGTATTTAACCAAGTTCGACTGCAATTTTTACAATTCGTACGACGAATGGAAATCGGCGGAAGGCAACGACGCGCCGGAAGAAATTGTTAGATTTTAAACGGCGGACAGCGGTGAGAGAATTTCGGTTTCAAGATGTAAAACATAGTTCTGATGTTTTTGTTAAAATTTTTGTTTTTCGGTGGATTCAGCCAAACTTCCGATAAAAATTTTTCTCTGCGAGAAATGCTTTTACATTTTTAAATGTTGCAAGCCCGTTAATAATGTGTGAAAATTCTGTATAAATGTTGTTTTTAACAGGAGATTTTCCGAAGTGAAATCAGAACTTGAAAAGTTAATCGAACTGCAGAAAACGGATACGAATATCCGAAAACTGAAAAAAACCATCGAAACAGCGGAAAACAGGCGTGCCGGTATCGAACAAGAGTTTGAACGACACGCCTTTTCTATTAGAGAAATACAGGCGAGACGCGACGCTGCGCAAACCGAACGCGCGGATCTGGAAAAACAAATTGCTGACGCGCGTATCTACATCGAACGCGCTGACCGCAATCTAAAAAATGCCCAAAACCAGAAAGAATATGAAACGGCGATGCGCGAAACCGATGCTTTGCAAAAACAAGTTGCCGGACTTGAAACGAAGGTTCTGGAAAAAATGACGGAAACCGAAGAAGTAGAAAAAAATTTAGCCGAGCGCGCCGATGAAATAGACTCTCTGGAAGCCAATAGAAATGCGGCTTTGGCGGAATTTGACGCGGAAGTAAATAAAAACCGCAAAGAATTTGAAATCGAAACAAAAAAACGTCACGATGTTTTCGTAACTCTGCCCGCACAAATGGCGTCGGTCTACAACCGTCTGGCGCAAAGAAGCCGTGACGGAATTGCGGTTGCCGAAGTCATCAACGGTTCATGCAGCGCGTGTTTTATGAAACTGCGCCCGCAAATGCAAGTCGAATTAAAGACCAGCGACCGAATTATCACCTGCGAAAGCTGCACCAGAATTTTGTATGTCACCGCGCCCGAAACGAAAGCCGTCAGCCAGGAAACTTAAAATTAAAGTTATGAAAAATCTTGCATTTGCCTTGATTTTATTTTTAATTTTTTGTTTCGCCGCCTTAGCACAAACTAATGAAACTTCTCCTTGTCCGATGATTTCAATTACAGGTCCGAGTGATATAATATCGCCGAATGAACCGATTATTTTCGCTGCTCACTTTAGCAAAAAAGCCGAAGATTTTAATCTAAAGTATAACTGGATAGTTTCCAGCGGTGAAATAATTGAAGGACAAGGAACTTTAATTGTAAAAGTTTTGCAGAATGATATTTCAAAAAATTTGACGGCTACAGTTGAAATAAAAGGTTTGCCGAAAGAATGTGAAAGTATTGCTTCTGTAACGATGTCTGTTGATTTAGCGCGAAAACCGGAATTGTTTGCCGAATTTTCGACCGCTTCGTTACAAATAGATAAAGCCAGACTCGACAGTTTGACAAAAAAACTGTTGGACGAACCAACCGCTACGATTTACATAATCGAAAAATTCAAACCTAATACTTCCCAGAAATCAATAAAACAAAAAGTACAAAAAATCAAGGATTATTTAATAAAAGAGAAAGGAATTGAAAAGGATATAATTGTCATTTTGACCGCTTTATCCGATAAAAATCTAAGTCAATTCTTTATAGTTCCCATCGGCTCAAGCCCACCGACAATTAATGACAAATAAAACCTCAACAAAAATAATCTGAGCTAATTGCTTAAACTTCTCCCATATTCTTACATTGCTCGATAATAAAGACATGGTTTGACAATTTTAGTATTTAGAATTATTCTAAATCTAAATTCAAGACAAATGAAATACGCACAGGAAAATACTAAAGATTTAGGTTTGACGAAACAGCGCGAAGTTGTTTTGCAGGTTATTCTTGCCGCCGAACAGCATCCGACGGCGAACGAAGTTTTCGACCGCGCGAAAACGCTTCTGCCGGGAATTTCTTTTGCCACCGTTTATAATTCGCTGCGTTTCTTGAAAGAAGCAGGACATATCTCGGAAATCAGTTTCGGCAACGGCGCAACTCGTTACGATCGTATAACTTCACGGCACGACCACGCTATTTGCAGCAATTGCGGCAAATTGGTTGATATGGAAATCGAATTGCCGGAAGAGATAGTTAAATTGGCAGCTAAGTTTTCAAAATTCAAACCCGAATCTATCGAATTAACTTTGCGCGGTTTGTGTCCTGAGTGTGCGAAAAATTAGCCACAGAGCGCACAGAGAACACCGAGAGGAAAAGCAATTATTTTTAAGTTGTCAATGTAAATTCCGTGTTCTCTGTGTCAAAAATAAATCAAAAACAAACGGGAGGAAAAAGCAATGATAGAAGACGACGGTAATAAAACAAACAGTCCAAAGGCTGGAGAACCGATAGAAACGATGGAGGCGAAAGATGATTTAACGAACAGGCAGGGGCATCCGATTTACGATAATCAAAGCTCGCGGACGGTGGGAAATCGCGGTCCGGTGACGCTCGAAAATTATCCGTTTCTCGAAAAAATCACGCATTTTGACCGCGAGCGAATTCCCGAACGAGTCGTTCACGCGCGCGGCGCCGGAGCGCACGGCTTTTTTGAAGCGTATGGAACGGTCGGCGACGAGCCAATTGCAAAATTTACACGCGCAAAACTATTTCAAGAGAAAGGAAAGCGCACGCCGATGTTCGTGCGTTTTTCAACCGTAATTCACGGCGGCACGTCGCCGGAAACTTTGCGTGACCCGCGCGGTTTTGCGACGAAATTTTATACGGACGACGGCAACTGGGATTTGGTCGGAAACAACCTGCCAGTGTTCTTTATCCGCGATGCGATAAAATTTCCCGATGTGATTCACTCTTTAAAACCCGACCCGGTAACGAACCGTCAAGACCCACAGCGCATTATGGATTTTATGAGTTTAACGCCGGAGTCAATGCATATGCTTTCGTTCTTGTTCAGTCCGCGCGGAATTCCGCAGGATTACCGACATCAAGACGGTTTCGGCGTCAACACATACAAATGGTATAACGCTGAGGGCGAAGGTGTTTTGGTGAAATATCATTGGAAAACAAAACAAGGAATAAAATCTCTGACGCAGGCGCAGGCAAGCGAGATTCAGGCGACGAATTTTAATCACGCGACGCAGGATTTGTTTGAATCAATCGAGCGCGGCTATTATCCAGAATGGGAATTGTGCGTGCAAATTATGTCGGACGATGAACACCCGGAATTAGATTTTGATCCGCTCGATGACACGAAAACGTGGGACGAAGAAATGTTTCCGCTGCTTCCAGTCGGACGAATGGTTTTGGATAGAAACCCCCAGAACTATTTCGCTGAAGTCGAGCAAGCCTCTTTCGGAACGGGCGTTCTTGTTGACGGTCTTGATTTCTCTGACGATAAAATGCTGCAAGGTCGCACAATGTCTTATTCGGACACGCAGCGTTATCGCGTCGGACCAAATTATCTGCAACTGCCGATTAACAGCCCGAAAAAGCGCGTCGGAACAAATCAGCGCGACGGTCAGATGACCTACTTCGTTGACACGGGCGGCGAAAATCCGCACGTCAATTACGAACCGTCGAGTCTCGGCGGTCTGAAAGAAGCTGACCGCGGCGGCAACAAAGACCACACGCCGTACGTCGCGGGTAATCTAGTGCGGCAAAAGATTGACCGCGAAAACAATTTCAAACAAGCGGGCGAACGTTATCGCACGATTGAACAATGGGAACGCGACGACCTTGTTTTCAATATGTCGGATATGCTTTCGCAATGCAATGAAGACATTCAAAACAGAATGCTCGGACTGCTCCGCCAGTGCGACGAAGAATACGGCTCGCGCGTCGCCGACGGAATCAAGAAAATGCAAGCCGAAAAATCAGCAGCGCAAGCGACGTAAAAATCGTTTGGTAAAGAAAAACGAAGCCTTTCGTATTGTTCTACTTTTGAAACAATACGAAAGGCTTTTCGCATACAACAATTATTTATAAACAAACTAAAACAAATCTCGAATTCCGCTGACAATCAAACTCAAAATATACAAACTCGCTACAATCGAACCGATTAAAAGTGCAATCAAAAGCAAGATAATCAATCCGACGAAAAGGTAATCGCCGGTCGTGCCTTTGCCTTTTCCCGTTCCTCTCGTCCGAATCAAATCCATATTTTGCTTATTCGCTTTCCAAAAGAAATCAAACGTATCGCCGAGAAACGGAATTACGCCGACAAGGTAATCAAGCCCGATATTAAAAGCCATTCTAAGAAGCGTAATTTTCGGAACGCCGTAGCGCACGCCAGAAACGAGAATGTAAAACGAAGCAAGCGAAGTTACCGTATCGCCGACATTCGGAACAAGACCGATAAGCGCGTCGAGACCGAATCGCCAGCCGACGACGGGAATCTTTATCCAATTGTCGAGATATTTTGAAAGCCTTTCGAGACCTTCTTCAATCTCGATTTGTTTGCGTTCTTCTCGCGCCATTGTCAAACGCGACCGAGTTTTAACGGGTTGTAATTCTTCCATATTTTTAGCCACAGAGAACACGGAGAAAAATCAAACAATAAAAAAAATCATTGTGCTTTTCAATTATTTTAATTTCTCTTAAGATTTTCTCTGTAAACTCTGTGTTCTCTGTGGCAGATTGCCTTCAACAATCGGTTGTAATTCTTCCATATTTTTAGCCACAGAGAACACGGAGAAAAATCAAACAATAAAAAAAATCATTGTGCTTTTCAATTATTTTAATTTCTCTTAAGATTTTCTCTGTAAACTCTGTGTTCTCTGTGGCAGATTGCCTTCAACAATCTTCACGCTCAAAATTTTATCGCCGCGCACGAGATTATCTACGATTTTCATATCAGTTTCGTTCACTTTTCCGAAAACAGTGTAGCCTCCGTCCAAATGAGGCTGCGGCGAATGCGTTACGAACCACTGCGAGCCGCCCGTGTCTTTGCCTGACAAAGCCATTCCGACCATTCCGCGTTCATACGGAATTTCGTTGATTTCATCGCGGATTTGCCAGCCGGGACCGCCGTTGCCGTCGCCGCGCGGGTCACCGTCCTGCATCACGAAATTCGGCACGACGCGGTGAATTGTTACATTGTCAAAATAATTAGATTTGGTGAGCTTGATGAAATTATCAACTGTCAAAGGCGCATCTTCGGGGAAAAATTCGATTGTAAAAGTTCCCTTCTCGGTTGTAATGATTGCCTTGGCGCTTTTGCGCATAACGGCACGGACGTAATCGGCGTTTGTATTTAAAATCACGCCGAGTTTTGAATTGTTGGCGGTTCGGCGCAAAACCTGGTCTTTCTTTTTTGCCAGAGCGTTTTCCAGCATTGTCGGCAATCCGGGAAAATCCTTTTCCAAATCTTTCGCGCGAAGCAAATCAAAAGCCTTTTTGCGAACGAGATAATCCGGCGCGTCAAGGGCAATCAAAAGCGTCGGAACGGATTGTTTTTTGTCGAGTTTAAAAAGCGCGTCGAGAATCGCCAGCTGCGCGTCGTTGTATTGTTTATCGGTGAGAAGCGATTTGGTGAAAGCGGTTTTTAAGGCTTCGGTATTTTCTTTACTTAGAGGTTGTTCGCCCAAAAGTTCGGCGGTTGTGGCACGAATAATTACGTCTTTATATTGGAAATACCTGCGTAAAACTTGGTGCAAATCGTTTGGCTTGAAAGCGGCATACGCGCGAAGTACGTCAGGGACAGCCTTGATATATCGTAGCTCCTTGTTTTTTTCCTTTTCATCACCAAGCGGATTAGAAATCATAACTCCAATTTTCTCTTCGGCATCTTTTTTTATTAAAAAGTTCTCTTCTGTTTTTTCCAAACTGCCAATTTCCCCGTATCCTTGCGCGATGCTTGACACACTTCTCCAATCAATTGAATCCGCGCCTTCAATAATCCATTTAATACTAGGTGTATAAATCGCTGTTGCAACATATTTTTTTGGCTCAAGTCGAGCCAATGCAATTTCAATCTCAGGAGAAGTTACTTTGAAATCCCTAATTGCCGATAAAAAATCAATCGCACGTTTATTATTTGAATTCGGCAAAAGTCTGCCCAGAGTAGTCGCAATTTCGAGCAGTTCGTTTTTCTCCGACGGATTCGCGGATTTCGATTTTTTGTAATCGGTTAAGAGAATTTCGGCGCGTTCGAGCAACCTGTCCGCAGCTTTGGTGTTTTTCAAACTTCCTATGCTGCGGATTGATGAAACACGGACGCGCGCGTCTTCGTCGTTCAAAGCCGTTCCGAGCAATAAATCGAAAGCGTCTTTGTCTTCCGATGCGCCCAGAGCACGTGCGGCGTTTGCTCTGGCAATTGGGTCTTTGTCCTTAAAAAGCATTGTGCGAAGTTGCTCGTTGGCATTTTTTGCCTTCAAGCGCGTCAAAGTATTTGCCGCGTCCGCTCGAATCCGTGCGTTTGCATTGGTCAAATATTTTGCCGCAATAAATTCGCCGTTTTCTGGACGCGCTCGCAGAATCGCAGTTATGCCGAGCAGAATTGTTTGATGGTCAGACTTCGGTTTGATGCTTTCGTCGTCCAGTGAATTTAATATCGCCGTGCCGAGTTCTTCCGATTTCTTTTTGTCGGTTTGCAGTATTGCAGCAGCGATTTTTCCGGCGGCTTCAAGCGCGCGAGCGCGAACTTCAGGCGAAGTACCCGCAAGTTTTAAAGTTCGCAAAATTGCGTCAGCCGCTTTGTTCGATTCGATTTCGCCGAGCGCAAACGCCGCCGTCGCGCGAACTTTCACGTCTGAATCTTTTTCCAACAAATTCACTAAAATTGGAATTGCCGCCTCCGCACCGATTCTGCCCGCAGCGAGCGCGGCGCGGAGGCGTGTATTTGCGTCCTGATTTTTCATCAAATCTTGCAATGTATTGTCATAACGCAATTCGTCTTCGGCTCTGGAGATTTGCATCAGAGTTTTGACCGGAATTTGCCCAAAAATTTGTAGAGAAAAGACGATTACAAAACAGATTGAAAAAATTATTTTCATATAAGACTCTGACATGATGGAATTACAACAGCTCTTAGTATTTTTAAAGATTCAAACCAGGAATTTCTTTCGGCGCAAGATTTTCGTTGAAAAACGCGATGACTTTTGACCAGGCGTCTTTTGCCGCTTCAGCGTCGAAAACTTCCGGGCGCGTATTGTTAAAAAATGCGTGGTCGGCGTCGTATTTGATTGATTCGACGGGGAGCATATTATTTTTGGCGTTGAGTTCAAGCTCGCGCACTCGTTCCGGATTTATCCATTTGTCTTTCGTTCCCGAAACGAAAAGCACCGGCGCTTTCATATTTTGCAAAGTCGCTTCGTCGGGAATATCGCCATAAAAAGGCGCCGCGGCGTTTAAGCCTTCGAGATGACAAATCGCTTGCAGCGCGTATGTTCCGCCCATACAAAAACCCGTGATGCCGATGTGCAAAGCGTTGTATTTTTCCTGCACGGTAGCTATCGTATTTTTTATCGTGTCCAAACCGTCTTCGAGTTCGAGCGCGTTCATCAACTCGCCCGCTTCCTGTGGGTTTTTTGCGATTTTTCCGCGAAAAAGGTCGGGCGCGATTGCCGTAAACCCTTGGTTTGCATAGCGATTAGCGATGTCTTTGATGTGGTCGTTCAAACCCCACCATTCGTGAATTATAATGACGACTTTGCCGGACTCTTCGCCTTTCGGCAATGCAACATAAGCCGTTGTCTCGCCTTTTGCGGTATCAAAATTTAATGTTTCGTTTTTCATAAATGATTTATTGCCTCCAAAAGTTATTGGAATTCATTATAAACAAAATAGCGAATTTCGATAGACAAAAAATTATGATCATACAATTTGAAGGTAATGTGCAGTTTCGACAGCGATTATTTCACGCCCGATTGAAATAAAACTGAATTTCAATTCTTCCGGCAGATGTAGTATCTTAGGCAAAACATTCCGGGCGAGCGACGAGTTTGTCCGAAAAAACTTTACAAAATAATTTCGGGAAAAGGGCGCGCAGATTATCGTCGCTGTTTTTCCAATCAAAAAAGGTTATCCAAAAATGAACGAACAAAACGAACGGGAAAACCCAAAACTCGCCGACGATAATTTTGAGCGCGAATTGACGACTGATTTGGACGATAAAACGCCGGACGCGCCGAAAGGCTTGGCGCTACACACAAAAATTCTGATCGGCTTATTGGTCGGCGTTATCGGCGGCGTTATCGCCAATGAAACGCTCGGCGGGGACAACCCGAATCTGGTCGGGTTTATCAAAAACATTACCGAACCGATTGGGCAATTGTTCTTAAATCTGCTGTTGATGATTGTTGTACCGCTGGTTTTTTCGTCGCTAGTAGTCGGCGTGGCGGGCATCGGCGACATTCGCAAATTGGGGCGCATCGGTTTGAAATCCTTCGGTTATTGTTTGGTGATTTCGGCGATTTCGGTCGTTATCGGTTTGACTCTGGCAAATACGATTCGTCCGGGCGAGCGTATAAATCCCGAAACTGCCGAACAGATGAAAACACAGTTTGGCGGTGATGCGGCAAAGCGCGTCGAAGCGCAGCAAAAGGACGCAATCGCCGCGGGCGCCGATTCGCCTTTGATGTCGGTTGTTAAAACGGTTGTACCAAAAAATGTTTTCAACGCGATTTCGAGCGAAAATCCGAATATGCTGCATTTGATGTTTTTTGCATTGATTATCGGCATTGCTATCACGCTTCTGCCTGAACCGGTTGCCTCGCCGTTCGTGCGCGGAATGGGCGCACTGTTCGAGATTACGTCGAAAATTATCGACATCATTATGAAATTCGCGCCGTATGCGGTTGCGTGTCTGATTTTCACGAATGTCGCGCGCTTCGGCATCGAACTGCTCGGCGCGCTCGGTTGGTTTGTGGCGACTGTTCTGCTCGGTCTGGCGATTCATATGTTCGGCGTCTATTCGCTGTCGGTCTGGTTTTTGTCGAAAATCAATCCGCTCGAATTTTTCCGCCGCATCCGCACCGTTATCGTTACGGCTTTTTCCACGTCTTCGTCAAACGCGACTTTACCGACAGCATTAAAAGTTTCCGAAGAAAATCTCGGCGTTCCGAAGGAAATAAACAACTTTGTTTTAACCGTCGGCGCAACCGCAAATCAAAACGGAACTGCTCTCTACGAAGGAATTACGGTTTTATTTCTGGCACAACTCGCGGGCGTTGACTTGTCGCTCGGTCAGCAACTGATGGTCGTTTATCTAGCCATTTTAGGCGGCATTGGAACTGCCGGAGTTCCAAGCGGCTCGATTCCTTTTATCATCGGAATTCTTGCAATGATTGGAGTTAATCCGGCGTTGATTGCGATTATTTTGGGCGTCGATAGAATTCTTGATATGTGCCGCACAACATTAAATGTTGTCGGTGATCTTACGGCAGCAACTTTCGTGGCGCGTTCCGAAGGCTTCGAGCTTTTGCAGCCAGGCAAAACGAAAATAGTCTAAAATGTTTGTGAGGTGAAAATTATGATGCCACAACCGGTTGCTCTACGTTTCAAGGTTGACGATTACTACAAGATGATTGAACTCGGAATGTTAAAAGATTACGAGAAAGCCGAAATCATCGAAGGAGAATTGATACAAAAAATGCCGATTGGAAACCGTCACGCCGCATGTGTTGAAAAACTAAATGAGATTTTACGCGATGAGTTAGGTAAATCAGTTAGCTTACGTAGTCAGCAGCCAATTAAGTTCGACGACTTTAATGAACCTGAAACTGATTTGGCAATTCTAAAGAGACGCGAAGATTTCTATATTCAAGCTAAACCGACTCCAAAAGATATTTTAATACTGATTGAAGTTTCGGATTCGACCTTAAAATATGACCGCGACGTAAAACTTGCGCTTTACGCCGAAGCCGAAATTCCCGAAGTTTGGATTGTCAATTTGGTAAATGATATTATTGAAATTCATCAAAAACCAAACGTCGGCATTTACCAATTAGCTAAAATTTTCAAGCGCGGCGAAACTCTCACGTCCGAAGTTTTGCCCGATTTATCAATTGCTGCCGACGAAATTCTCGGCTAAAAAAGAGGTTAAAATATGTTCCCTATTGGCGACGACAACAGCGACCGGCACATTCAGCCGATGGTCAATTACGCGATTATCGCAGTCAATGTTTTGGTGTTCGTTTTTCTGCAAGGTTTCGGCGCAAACGAGCATTTTGATTACGCTTTTTCGCTTGTGCCGAAAGAGATTACCACCGGAATTGATTTGACGACGCCGCAAATTATACGCGACACGCTTACAGGACAAACGGCGCAGATTCCGAATTACGCTTCGCCGCTTCCCGTATATTTCAACTTTCTAAGCTCGATGTTTATGCACGGCGGCTTTATGCACCTGTTCGGCAATATGCTGTTTTTGTGGGTGTTCGGCGACAATATCGAAAACCGTCTCGGACACATTCGCTATCTGCTTTTTTATCTTTTGTGCGGGTTTGCCGCCGCAATCGGTCAAATTCTGATGCAAACCGATTCGGTCGTTCCGATGTTGGGCGCGTCTGGCGCAATCAGCGGCGTTCTCGGTGGCTATTTGCTTTTGTTTCCGAGACGCAGCGTGCGCGCCATTATTTTCAATTTTTTCACGACCGTTCCGGCGTATGTCGCGCTCGGACTCTGGATTGCCTATCAGATTATTTCCGGTTATCTAACTCCGGCGGGAACGGGCGGTGTCGCATATGCAGCGCACATCGGCGGCTTTTTGGCGGGTTTGATTTTGGTGAAAATCTTCGCCATCGGAACTCAGGACACGAACTTAAATTCGCCGAACCGTTCGGGAACGTGAAAATTCGGCTCGGCAGTTTTCGTCGGTTGCCAAGCCAGATAACCGCGCGTCTCGCCGCTTCCGACACAGCGAAAAAGATTTCCTTTCCAAACGTCATTTGCTTTCGGCATTTTGCTAAATGCTTTCCATTCGACCTTTATCGCCATAAAAACTTTATTTTTTTCGATTTTCGCCGTCGCTTTCATTCCCGAATCGTAATCGAAATCAGTTTTACGCTTGTCGCTTACACGATGGATTCGTAAATCAATCCATTCGCCAGTCGGCGCGATTTCAAGCTCGAAATACTTTTGCGGCTCGTTTTCGTCCGGCGCGACGAAAATTTCGCAAACGTCTCTGTTCCAAAGTTCGCGGGTTTTTATTTTTAAATTTGGTTTGTCGCTGATAATTAAAGGCTCAGTTTGATTAGCTTCAAAGCGTATGTAGAGCGCGGTTTCCGACCATAAAAGTTTTGTGTTCGCGTGCCGTCCGACCGGCGCGATTTCACCCGACCAGTATTTTTCGATTGAAATCTCTTCCGCGCTGTTCCAAGTCACGCTGTCGAGTTCGACAATCGGAAAATCTTTTTCGACGCGCCGGATTTTCACTTGCATTAATTTACTTGCCGCTCGTGTTCCAAACTGTCTTAAACGCCATTTTCGCCAGTTTCCAGGTTCTGTCCAAATCAATTTTACCGTCGGCGTCGCGCCCTAAAAGTTTGTCGGTCAGAAGTTTTCGCAAATCTTTGCCTTCGCGTTTGAACATAAATTCTTTGGCGTAAGGTTTTGCCGTTTCAAAGAAATTAAATTCCGGGTCGGTGATAATTCCGATGCCTTCGAGCGTCATCAAAGCGCGCATAATATACGTGAAGTTTGACGGCAGGCGGAACGGATAATCATACATCACGTCTGCCAAATCATAAGTTAATTCCTTGAAATTCACTTCCTTGAGTTTCAAATTCAAATGAAACTGAAACATTTTCTCGACGACAGGACGCACAACGTCGGGATTCGAGCCAGGCTTCATAAAATCAAGGTCAATCAAATCCTGCGCAATGCCAGCCGGGTCTTTTGCCACAACGTGGAAAAATGCGTCAATCATTTTCGATTGCAATTGCGAAGAAATTCTGCCGACCATTCCGAAATCGAAAAACGCCAATCTGCCGTCCGGCATTACAAGCAGATTTCCCGGATGCGGGTCGGCGTGAAAAAATCCGTCTTCGAGAAGCTGTTTTAAATACGTGCGAATCAAAAGGCGATTTACCTTTTCGGGCGAAACGTTTCTGGCTCTTAATTCGTCCAGAGCCGTAACCTTCGAGCCGTGAATAAATTCCATCGTCAAAACTTTTTCGGTCGTCGCCGTCCAGTAAATCTTCGGCACATGAACGTTTGTCCAATCTTTGAAATTTTCGCGGAAACGCTCGGCGTTTTTGCCTTCCGCCGCGTAATCCATCTCTTCGTGGACTGTTTCGTCGAATTCGCGCAACATTCCTGCCCAATCTGCATTTTCGTTGAGTGACGGAAAGCGTTCGGCAAACTTTGTAACTTTCCGCAAAATCTCGATGTCGCCTTTGATAATTCCGTTCAGATTCGGTCGCTGAACTTTAACCGCAACTTCTTCGCCTGTATATAGTTTGGCGCGATAAACCTGTCCCAAAGATGCTGCGGCAATCGGTTCAACATCGAATTCCTGATAAACTTCGCTGATTTTTTTGCCCAATTCTTTTTCGATTCGAGCAAACGCGATTTCATTCGGAAACGAAGGAACATTATCCTGCAACTCGCCCAACGCTTTGACAAACGGAAGCGGCAGAAGGTCTGCGCGCGTTCCCAGTGATTGCCCGATTTTGATAAACGTCGGACCTAGTTTTATCAAATTATCTTTCAGCCAGACGGCTTGTTTTCCCTGATTTAGCTCTTTATTTTTCTGATTGCCGATAAAAAATCGTCGCAGAAGTAGAATGAAATCGTGAAAAAACGCGAGGTTAGTTTGATGGAATTTTTCGCCCAAAACGGCGAGCCAAGTTAATTTTTGAGCGATTTCCAAGCGCGTTTTCGATTGCTTGATATGCTGCCCGTGATGAACGTCGTATTGATCGAGATACAGATAAAGCGAAAGCATTCCGATAATTTTCGACACCTGCAAAAGTCGCAAGTAGCCGCCGATTCCGTGATAGTTTTTTTCAATCGCCGTTTCCTGCGCGATTAAAGATTTTTCTTCGGCAATTAAATTCTCTTTGGAAATTTGTTTTGAAAGCGGTAATTGCTTTGTGTCAACTAAAGCGTGATTGCCATTTGCGCCGTTACCGATTTTCAAAATCGGCGAACTCGTTTTCTCTTTTAGTGCCAAACCCTGCTTGTTCGTTAATTCGTTCATCTTTAAAAGTTTTCGATAAAATTATATAAAAGGTGTTCGATGCCCCAAGCAATTTTTGCTTTGTCTTCGATTTAACGCAAAACCTAAACGCCGCGCAATTGCGCGGACGAAGTACGCCGGAAATTCACCTCACGCTAAATCTAACATATTGCTAACGCCTTTATGTTTGAAATAGTTCGCGGCGTGTTTCGTGTCTTTTTCAATTTGCGTTTTTAACTCTTCAATGCCGCTGAATTTGCGTTCGTCACGGATTCGATGCAGAAAGCGCACGCGCAGGACATCACCGTAAAGGTCGCCTTGAAAATCGAAAATGTAGGATTCAATCGAAGGTTCTTTATCGCCCGCAAAAGTCGGACGCACACCAACATTAGTTATACTTCTGCGCCAAACGCCGCCAATTAAATTTGCCGTTGCGTAAACGCCGTAACCTGGAATCACGCGATTTTTCGGTTTCAGATTCGCCGTCGGAAAACCGATTGTACGCCCGCGCTGCGCGCCGCGAATGATTTGTCCTTCGATGCCGTAAGGTCTGCCGAGCATCCGCCGCGCAAGATTAATTCGTCCGTCAATCAAAAGCTGTCTGATTTTTGACGAACTGATTCGCATTCCGCGCAAACAGACTTCAGCAACTTCGTCGGCAAAAAATCCGAGTTCCGCGCTCAAATATCGGAGCGACTCGATATTTCCGCCGCGATTTTTCCCGAATGCAAAACCTTTGCCGAGATAAACATCACGCGCCTGCAAGCGTTTGTGAACGACTTCGCGCAAAAACTTTTCCGCATCCTGCGCCGCAAAATCTTTGTTGAAACGAATAACGATGGCTTGTTCAATTCCCAAAACTTCAAACGCAGCAAGGCGCTGGTCAAGTGTTTGAAGAAGCGGCGGCGTATTTTCGGGAAACAAAACGGCGCGCGGATGCGGGTCAAATGTAATCGCAGTCGGCACGGCATTTATGGCTTTAGCGCGCGCGACAACCGTCTGCATAATTCGTTGATGACCAAGATGCAAACCGTCGAAAACGCCGAGCGTTAAAACTGTCGGGCGCAAAATTTTCGCGTTTTCCGTGCTGTGAAAAATTTTCATTTCAGATACAGTTTCATTCCTTTCCTCTGTGACTCAATCTTCAACAACCAATTCATCATAACCAAACTGCACATTATCGGGAAGCAATTTTGAATCGCGCTCGTATAAAACATCGTGGTTCAGATGCGTTAAAAAAGCGCGTTTTGGTTTGAGTTTTTCGATATATTCGAGCGCTTCGTATAAACCCAAATGCGTCGCGTGCGGCTTTATTCGGACGCAATCTAAAACAAGAACGTCCAAGTCGCGCAAGCCTTCCATTGATTCTTGGGAAATAAAATTCAAATCCGTCGCGTAGGCGAAATCGTTGAAGCGATAAGCGATGACGGGCAGTTTGCCGTGAATGACTTCGAGCGGCGTGATGTGCAAATCTTTGCCGATGCAGAACGGCGCGTTTTTTTCGATTGTGTGCGGAATAAGTTGCGGAAGACCGCCGCCGAAGTGTGTCGGCTGGAAAATGTATTGAAAAATGCGGCGCAAATCGCACCAGGCGAGTTCGTCGGCGTAAATGCCCATTGCGCCGTAACGAAAATTGAGCGGGCGAATGTCGTCGAGACCGAAAACGTGGTCAACGTGGCAGTGCGTAATTAAAACAGCGTCGAGATGTTGAATTTTTGCGCGTAAGGCTTGCTGGCGAAAATCAATCGAAGTGTCAACGAGAATTTTTTTTCCGGCGTGTTCAATCAAAATCGAAACCCGCAGACGTTTATCGCGTGGGTCGCTCGACCGACAAGTTTCGCAATCGCAGCCGATTGACGGAACGCCCGTCGAAGTGCCTGTGCCGAGAAAGGTTAGTTTCATTTTACAATTAGCCACAGAGGACACAGAGTTCACAGAGAATTTATAAAAAATTATAAAAATTTCTCTGTGAACTCTGTGTCCTCTGTGGCAAAATTTATTTCTTCCCTAAAATGTCGCTCGCCGAAAATTTCTGTGCCGCCTGCTGTTTTAGTTGTTCTTCGGCAATGCGCTGGATTTGAACGTATTGCATGCGCAAATCCGACAAAATTCCGTCGAAAAGCTCCTGCTCTTTGGCGTGCAGATTACTGCGCGTTTTTTCTTTGAGCATTGCCAAAACGTCAATCCAGTATTTTCCGGTTTCCAAATCCAAAGTCCGTTGCCCCGTTGCCGGATTCGGTATTGCGCCAAGCGCAGCGGCGGCTTGTGAAGCCAGCGTGGTCAGGAAATTTACGAAACTCGCCGGGTCATCCGCGCCTGGAATATCCGATGCGTCGAATTCTTCAGTTTCATCGGTTTCGGCAAATGTTTTTTCGTCTGCCGCAGACAGCGGAGCGTTTCCATATGTTTGAACCGTTTCTGTGGTCGGCTCGTCAATTGGTTCAGCAGTTTTCGGCTGCTGTTTAGGTTTTTCGGCTTCGAGCTGCACTCCTTCGCGCACGCTGCCGTCCGAGTTAAACTTGCGCCTGTCCAATACTTTTAAAACCGGTTCTTCTTCGTTGAATTCTTCTTTTCCAATCATTGTTTCCTCAAAATTTATTTGTTTAATTTATTTGATAGTAGCATTTTGCGAAAAGAAAGTTCAAAATCGTCATTGGTTACTCGCAAATCTTTAATCGTAAATAGAAAAAACCGTTTACGAAAATAATTAACGATTTACTACGGTTATTTATAATTATTATGTCAAAGAATTTCGATGAATTAGTTCAAGTTATGGCGCGACTTCGCGCTCCGGGCGGTTGTCCGTGGGATGCCGAGCAAACTTACGCAAGTTTGGCGCAGTATCTTCTTGAAGAATGTTTCGAGGCGTTTGACGCCATTCAGGAAGCTGACCGGACGGGCGATACGAGGAATCTCCGCGAGGAATTAGGCGACGTTCTGCTGCAAGTCGTTTTTCATTCGACGATTGCAGCAGAGAAAAATGATTTTACGATTGACGAAGTTGTAAAAGGCGTTACCGAAAAGCTAGTTTTGCGCCATCCGCACGTTTTCGGCGAAAAAGAATTGCACACGGCAGACGATGTTTTAAATAATTGGGATGAATTAAAAAAAGCCGAACGCACCGCGAGCGGCAAAGAAGAAAAAACAAAAGACTCGATTTTAGACGAAGTTCCCGTTACTTTTCCGGCGTTAATCGAAGCGAATAAGCTGACGAAAAAAGCCGCAAAAGTTAAATTCGACTGGGAAAACACACAACAAATTTTTGATAAGTTTGATGAAGAAATAAGCGAATTGAAAAACGCGATTTCCGAAAATAATACAGAAAACGTCGAAGAAGAAATCGGCGATTTGCTTTTCTCGGTCGTCAATCTGGCGCGTAAATTAAATATAGAGCCGGAAACGGCTTTGAAGAAAACGAACCGCAAATTTCGGCAAAGATTTATGTTTATTGAAAAAGATTTGAAAACGCGCGGCAAAAGTTTGGAAGAATCCGATTTGAAAGAAATGGATACGCTTTGGAATCAAGCAAAAGTTAATGGTGAACGGTGAACGGTAAATGATGAATATAAGACGTTTTCTTTAATTCACCATTCATCATTCACCATTAATTACTAAACGTCCAGATTTTTCACGTCCAGCGCGTTGTCTTCGATAAACTTGCGCCGGGGCTCGACCTGGTCGCCCATCAGAATAGTGAAAACCTGGTCGGTTTCGATAGCGTCCTCGACGCGAACTTGCAGAAGCGTACGTTTTTCCGGGTCCATCGTCGTTTCCCAAAGTTGTTCAGGGTTCATCTCGCCCAAACCTTTGTAACGCTGAATGCCGATTTCCCTCTTTGCGGTGGCAAGAACTTTTTCCAGCAGTTCTTCGCGCGTGGCGATTTCCTCGCCCGTACCATTTTCGCCCAAAACAAACGGCGCGGGCAGTTCTGCTTCCAAAATTCCTTTTAAATCCAGCGCTTTTTGGAACTCGACAAAATTTGCCATATTCCAATCAAAAATGAGCGTTGTGTTGTTAGGAAAAGTAATTTCGATTTCCGCAAGCCCGTGTTCCTCGTCGTTGAGCAGTTCGGTTTTGTAACCGCCTTGGGCAATTTTGCCTTCAATTTGCGCCATCAATTCTTCTTTTTCAAATACCTGCCGCAATTTTAATTTTTGCTTGACGAGAATTCCGTCTTTACCGCTAAATGCGTCGAGCAAAACGTTTAATAAATGTTTATCGTTACTCAAGCGACGCGCGAACTTGGCAAAATAACGCTCAAACTGCGTAACTTGTTCGAGCAGCCGCGAGAGTTCGCGCCCTTCGTATGTTTTGCCGTTGTCGGAGGATTTCAATTTGATGTCGCTCGTCGCCTGTCGCATCATATAGCGCAGCATCGAACTTTCGTCTTTGATATATTCCTCGCGTTTGCCGCGTTTGACTTTGTAAAGCGGCGGCTGCGCGATGTAAATATGTCCGTTTTCAATTAGTTCCGGCATTTGTCTGTAAAAGAAAGTAAGTAGCAAAGTTCTGATATGCGAACCGTCAACGTCCGCATCCGTCATCAAACAAATTTTGTGGTAGCGCAGTTTCGTTACGTCAAAATCATCTTTGCCGATGCTCGTGCCGAGCGCGGTAATCAAAGCCTTGATTTCGCTGTGTCCGAGCATTTTATCGAAACGCGATTTTTCGACGTTCAAAATCTTACCTTTCAAAGGTAAAACAGCCTGGTTTTTTCGGTCGCGCCCTTGCTTTGCCGAGCCGCCCGCCGAATCGCCTTCAACTAAATAAATCTCTGACAACGCCGGGTCTTTTTCCTGACAATCGGCGAGTTTTCCCGGAAGCGTGGAACTTCCCAACGCGCTTTTGCGAACGATTTCACGCGCTTTTCGGGCAGCTTCACGCGCACGCGCCGCGTCAATCGCTTTGCCGACAATTTTCTTAGCGACAATCGGATTCTGCTCGAAAAATTCACCGAGCTTTTCGTTCAAAAACGATTCGACCGCGCCTTTTACGTCTGAGTTGAGTTTGCCTTTGGTTTGTCCTTCAAACTGCGGCTGCGGTAATTTGACAGAGATTACTGCAACGAGTCCTTCACGCACGTCGTCGCCGGAGAGCGCAGTTTTGAAATCTTTTGCCAAACCCGAAGATTGCGCGTAAGCGTTGATTGTTCTGGTAATAGCGCCGCGAAAACCCGACAGATGCGTTCCGCCGTCAACTGTGTTGATGTTGTTGGCAAACGAATAAACTTTTTCGTCGTAGCTGTCGTTGTATTGCATTGCGACTTCAACCGACAGATTGTCCGAAATTTGTTCGACATAAACCGGCTCGTCGTGCAGCACACTGCGATTTTTGTTCAAATGTTTGACAAATTCCGAGATGCCGCCTTTGTAGTAAAACTCGTGAGATTTTTCCGGCTCTTCGCGCTCATCTTTGATGAAAATGCGGATACCTTTGTTCAAAAACGCTTTTTCGCGCAGGCGTTCCGAGAGTTTGTCAAAACTGTAAACGGTCGATTCAAAAATGCTCGAATCCGGTTTAAACGTAATTTTCGTGCCGCGTTTTTCGGTCTTTCCGGTTTGTTTGAGCGGCGCGACCGGAATTCCGGCGCGAAATTCCATTTCGTGTGTTTTGCCGTCGCGCCAGATTTCCAGCCTCAGCCATTCGCTCAAAAAGTTGACGCAACTAACGCCGACGCCGTGCAAACCGCCGGAAACTTTATAAGAATTCGAGTCGAATTTTCCGCCCGCGTGCAGAATCGTCATAACGACTTCCGCCGCCGAGCGCCCTTCTTCCTTGTGAATTCCAGTCGGGATGCCGCGCCCGTTATCTATAACCGTAATCGAATCATCCATATGAATCGCAACTTCAATCGTATCGCAATAGCCGGCGAGCGCTTCGTCAACCGAGTTGTCAACGACTTCGTAAACAAGATGATGAAGCCCGATCTCGCCAGTCGAACCGATATACATCGCCGGACGTTTGCGAACCGCATCGCGCCCTTCTAAAACTGTAATGGAATCTGCACCGTATTCTGTTTTTGGTTTAGCCAATTTTGTTAGTCCTCTATTTTATTTTTCTGAAATAATTATAATTTCGCCGATTTTAATCTCGCCTAAAATCCTTAATGTTTCCGGAATTAAAGGCGAAAGTGATTCATAACGATTGCTTTTTGCTGATAAAATTACGATTGCAATCGGTAAGTCGTCCGTGTTTTGCTGATGTCGAATGTTTTTGTCAACCGTTATTAAAATTTTAAAACTTCCGCATGCCGCAAGAATTAAATTGCCGTTTCTCAAACCTTTAAAACCCGCTTCATCAATCGTGGAGACAACGTATTCCGAAAATTCTCGCTTTAATCGTCGCGGAACGCATTCGTCAAGCAACAACTTCATATTCTTCTAAAAGTTTGACTTTATAGAGTTGCAAAACGCCGATAACTTGTTCACGCAAAACAGTCGGGAAATCATCGAGAAAAACTTCTACGCTGTCACCTGCTTCAAGATAATCAAAAAGATTTTTTACGGGAACGCGAGTGCCGCGAAAAACAGGTGTTCCGCTCAATTTTTCCGTATCGCTTTCAATGAATTGATTGACAGATTGCTTGTTCATTATTTAGTACACAAAATCAACTTAAATTTTACCATTTTTCTGAGAATTAAAACAGCATAAAAAGCTGATATTTACAAGTTTATTCGATTATTAGATGGTAATTTAGAAGTGTGCGTTCCGGTTCATTTCAGGCTCTGTTACTTTACCGCTCGAAACGGTAAAAACCTGCGCCGTTTCGCCGAATTTTTCCACAAAACTTTCCTTTGAAGTGGTAACAAAAGTCTGAGTTTTGTCGTGAAGAAATTCCAGAAGCTGTCCGATGCGTTTGTAATCAAGTTCGGCGTCAATGTCGTCGAGCAGAAAAAGCGGATATTCGTTGTGCTGCGAAAAATAAACCTGCAAATTCGCCAACTGTAAAATTAAAAGAGCGCTTCTTTGTTGTCCGCTTGATCCGTATTTCCTCAAATCGTGTCCGTCGAACAGAATGTCCAAATCGTCGCGGTGCGTGCCGACCAGCGCATAACCGGCGAAGAGTTCGGCTTGCACACGGAGCTTTAAGCGTTCGGCAATCAAGTTTGCATAATCATTCAAGTCGCCTTTGCCTTCGAGCGACGAAGCGTAGCGAATCGAAACTTCTTCCTGCCCGAAAAGTTTTTTCTCCAAAACCTCGTTTAATCTTTCGACAAAACGAACGCGTGCCTTGTGAATTCGCGCCGCCAGTGCAATTAATTGTTCGTTCCAGGGCGCAAGCAGTTCTCCGGTTTTTTCGGCGGAAAATTCATTGGTTTGCGCCGATTGCAGCAAGCTGTTTTTTTGACGAACGACGCGGTTGTAATCCGCCAAAGTTTGCACAAACGGCGGATAAATCGAAACGATTCCGCCGTCGAGAAATTTACGACGCGCGTCAGGGTTTCCGCGCACGATTTCGAGTTCGTCCGAATTGAAAACGACGGCGTGAAGTTGACCCAAAAATCTTTGAACCGTTTCGCGTTTATTGTTGACGCTCAAGGTTTTCGTGTTGCCCTGCATCGCAACTTGCAAGATACGATTAATATCTTCGCCTTGATGAACAGTTCCGCGTACTATCGCCAATTCTTCGCCAAATTTTACCGTTTCCTGAAGTCTTGCGGTTTTAAAGGATTTCGTCGTCGCAAGCAGATAAATCGTTTCGAGCCAGTTGGTTTTGCCTTGCCCGTTTTCGCCGAAAATAATATTCAAACCTTTGCCGCACGGCATTTTTCCTTGTAGATTTCGGAAGTTTTGAGCTTCGAGCGATTCAAGCAGCATACATTTATTTTATCATATATCTGTCTGATAAACGGTCAATTTTTGCAATTTTAAGGGAAATTTAACCGCAGATGAACGCCAATAAAAACAGATAAGAAGAAGATAAAAACAAGAGATAAATTTTTCAGTATTTTTTCTTATCCGGTATTTTATTTGCCTCAATCGGCGTTCATCAGCGGTTAAATTTCTACGTCTTGGAGTTAAATTGTTTGATTTCAAATTTTTATTAAAATATCATAAAGGAAATGGCTGATTTAACCGAAAAAATTCGAGAAAAAGCGATTGTCTTAAACGGGGTGAACGATGTGCCGGACGAAATTCTTGCGCTTGTCGGGGACGCGCGTTTCGTTTTAATCGGCGAAGCGTCGCACGGAACGTACGAGTTTTACAAATACCGCGCCGAAATAACAAAGCGTCTGATTCAAGAAAAAGGTTTTTCCGCCGTCGCGGTCGAAGCCGATTTTCCCGACGCTTACCGCGTTAATCGCTTTGCGCGTGGTTTGGGCGAAGATGAAAACGCAAATGACGCGCTTTCGGGTTTTACGCGCTTTCCGCTTTGGATGTGGCGCAATCTGGACGTTTTGGATTTTGTCACGTGGCTGCGGGCGCACAATGACGAATTGGAGGTTGATGAAAAAGTTGGTTTTTACGGACTCGATTTGTATAGTTTGCATTCTTCAATGAAAGCGGTTCTCGATTATCTGGAAAACATTGACCCGGAAGCGGCAAAACGAGCGCGTTTTCGTTATTCGTGTTTTGAAGATTTTGGTGAGGACGCGCAAAGCTACGGCTATGCAGCGAGTTTCGATCTGCGGATGTCTTGCGAAGACGAAGCCGTCAAACAGCTTGTCGAGCTGCAAAAACGCGCTTCCGAATACGCCAACAGAGACGGCTTTGTCGCGCGCGACGAATATTTTTTCGCCGAACAAAACGCGCGTCTTGTAAAAAATGCCGAAGAATATTATCGCGCGATGTTTCAAGGGCGCGTATCATCCTGGAATTTGCGCGACAGACATATGGCGGAAACTTTGCACGCACTTGCGGCGCATCTCGAAACGGAAAATCAGTCTGCAAAAATCGTTGTTTGGGCGCACAATTCGCATTTGGGCGATGCGCGGGCGACCGAAATGGGCGAGCGCGGCGAATGGAACGTCGGGCAACTGGCACGCGAAAGGTACAAAACGGACGCCTGTTTAATCGGTTTTACGACTCACACGGGGACGGTTGCGGCAGCGACAAACTGGGATGAACCGGCACAATTGAAACGAGTTCGACCTTCGCACAAAGACAGTTACGAGCAAATTTTTCACCAAACCGAACTGCCGCGATTTTTTCTGAATTTGCGCGACCGGGAAACGGAAGAGATTCTTCGTCAGCCGCAATTAGAACGCGCCATCGGAGTGATTTATCGTCCTGAAACCGAGCGCGTCAGCCATTATTTTACCGCCCGTCTCTCAGAGCAATTCGACGGCGTGATACATTTTGACGAAACGCACGCCGTCCAACCGTTAGACAAAGTTTCCGGTTGGACGCACGAAGACGTGCCTGAAACTTTCCCGGAAGGATTATAAATTGAAAATTGAGTAAGTTTTGACAAGGAGAAAAAAATGCAAAATAGTGAAACTGCAAGGGATTTTTTATCGTTCGTCGCCCAAGGCGTTTATCATACGAAAATTGTTTTCGTCGGCGCATATTTTATAGACACGCCGGAAAATGCGCCCGGTTCGTGGATTTTAGTTGACACGGGACTTCCGCTTTCGCATGGAAGAATTCTAAAAGCGGCGGAATCAAGATACGGCAACCAAAAACCTTCGGCAATCATTTTAACGCACGGGCATTTCGACCACGCGGGCGCGGCGCTCGCGCTTGCCGAAGAATGGGATGTGCCGATTTACGCGCATCGTTTGGAGATGCCGTATTTGAACGGAAAATCCGATTACCCCCCGCAAGACCCGACCGTCGGCGGCGCAATCGCTTTTATGTCGCGCTTTTTTCCGCACGGAGGTTATGATTTCGGCGATCGCGTCAGACAGTTGCCGGAAAACGGCGAAATTTCCGAAATGCCGAACTGGAACTTTATACACACGCCCGGACACACTGCCGGACACATTTCGCTGTGGCGCGAAAGCGACCGCACGCTCGTTGCCGGTGATGCTTTGTCAACGATGAATCTTGATTCGTGGGTTTCCCAAATTACCGAAAAGCAGGAATTTTGCAATCCGGCTGCGCCTTTTACGACCGATTGGCAGGCGGCGCGGCGTTCGGTTGAACTGCTTGCAGATTTAGAACCGAAAGTCGTCGGCGCGGGACACGGTAAACCGATTGCGGACGAGGACACAGCACAGCGATTAAAGGAGTTTGCCCGCAATTTTCAACCGCCGCCGAAAGGTCGTTATGTCAATGCTCCGGCGATTGCCGACGAAAGTGGTGTTATCAGTGTGCCGCCGCCGGTTACAGACCCGCTAAAAATTGCCTTCGGAGCAACTACCGCTGTTGCTGCCGGAGTTGTCATAACAAAGTTGGCGCGCAGAAATAAACGACGGGATGATTAATTCTAAAACTTATTGTATTTTGCCAGGATGCACAGAGATAAAACCACACCCTTTCACTTGCCCAAAACAAAAGCGGAAAGCCCGTAAAGGACTTTCCGCTTAAAAATAACATCAATTTAACTTTTTATTTACCCAAACGATAAGTGTCGAATTGACTGGTCATTCTTGTATTTTGACCACCGCTAAATTCAAACATACATGCATCGTCCGTATAATCCATAAAATTCGTAATCGGGTCGAGACCGGCAAGCGTCGTGCAGGTGTCGCGCCCCTGCGGACAATTGTAAGCCGCCGAACTTTCCGCCGCCGTATCGCTGACATAATCGCCGCCGGTGCAGCCGCCCTGGAAAGTATGATATAAACCCATCCAATGTCCGACTTCGTGCGTCCCCGTGTCGCCCAAGTTATACGGCGAAGCAGTTCCGCCCGGCATACTTTGGTCGAGAAGGACTACGCCGTCCAGATTCGGGCTTCTCGTGTAGCTCGACGGAAAAGTGGCATAGCCCAAAATTCCGTTTGACGGATTGCAGCTATAAATATTTAAATCGTCCGCTGTTCCCTGATGCAGGGCGTTCTTCATTTTTCTTTCCGCCGAGCCGTAACAACCGTTATACCAAGTCGCATTGGTCGTGCGGTCGGTTGAAATAAGGTTGAATGAATAACCACTACCCCCGAATGCCGTATTTAGAACACTTATCTGTTGAGCAATCATCGAGTCGGGAACGTTACCGCTTGCAACGCTAGTACCACTGCTGACAACGTGGAAATAAACGTTTATTACTCCACCAGCAGCAGCGGCATACATATTCGGGCTGGTTCTCATTTTTTCCAATTTAAAGCGGAAATCTGTTTCCGACTCAGCGATTTTTTGCGGATTGTGTTCGGTTCCGCAAGCTCTCTCGCTTCTTGCGACGACCGGTTGGTTCATCTCTTCCGATTTGACATCTTGATTACCGACGCGTTGAGCGCTAGTCGAATAATCTACCCCAAATAAAACTAAAGCAATTGCACAAAACGCAATCACACCTACAAAAACACGAAATTTATTCATTTGTCGAAACTCCTTCAGAAATTATATTTATATTTAGAAAGCCAAATGTTATGAATTATAAAACCGAAAAAGAAAGGGGTGATGTATAAAATATATACTTATTAACAAAATGTCAATAGATTTTTGTAAAATATTGAAAATAGCGGTCATGTAACAAAAGAGATGCTGGTGGAATTCATCTGATGAATATAAAGTTTAACCACCGCTTCGAACATTTTCTTGGTCTTTGAAAAACAAATCGTTCTTCGCTGCAATCTTTTTAAGTGAGTGC